>Ga0209417_1000248_pt1 | contig 142410 bp, 132 predicted proteins | sample RifGroF2_FD_184002 | JGI IMG/M metagenome (GOLD analysis project Ga0209417, IMG submission 184002) | Groundwater microbial communities from Rifle, Colorado, USA - Groundwater F2 (SPAdes) (version 2) | ecosystem: Environmental > Aquatic > Deep subsurface > Groundwater | place: Rifle, Colorado... | reverse complement strand
GGGGCGCGGGAAATTAGGAAGCCCGCCCAAGCGGGCGGGGCATTAGATTAGGATTGTTTCCTTGTGGCAGGTTCTGATTTCGTTGCAAACGCGCCGCCAGTCAAGACAGCCCTGCGATTCGGCAACGAATTCAAAGGGCTTTTTATATGTAGCGCAAAGGGTTGCGTCTTTTAAAACGAGGTTCGAGCCGCAAATTTTCAAAAAATCTTTTTTGGGGCTTAAAATTTCCTTTCGTCTTACGACGAATAATCTGATTTTGAGATTTGTTGGGATCTCAAAATAATCTTTGCCAAGCGACAGAACAAAAAAAGTTTTTGGAGGGTAATGCCATGCCAAAATATTATCTATATGCTCGTAAATCAACTGATGATGAGGATAGGCAGATTTTGTCTATTGAATCACAGCTCAATGAATTAAGGGAATACGCGAAGAAAGAGAATTTGCTCGTAGTAGAGGAATTCATTGAGACAAAAACTGCCAAGAAACCCGGCAGGCCTATCTTTGATTTTATGCTTAAGCAGATTGAGTCAGGCATTTGTGATGGTATTTTGGCATGGCATCCAGACAGGCTTTGCCGTAATTCTGTTGACGGGGGAAAGATAATTTATCTGGTAGATATTGCTAAGATTATTGACTTACGCTTCCCTACTTTTCGCTTTGATAATTCCGCGCAGGGCAAGTTTATGCTCTCTATCGCCTTTGGGCAAAGCAAATATTATATAGATAATCTTTCTGAGAATATCAAGCGCGGAATACGCGAAAAGTTAAGGCGGGGAATATGGCCTAGCTGGGCCCCTTTAGGGTATCTGAATAATTATAAAGAGCGCAATATCTACCCTGATCCGGAAAAAGCCCCCTTTATCAGAAAGATATTTGAGCTCTATTCAAGCGGTGATTATAACCTTGCCTCAATGACCGAGGAAGTTAAAAGATGGGGACTTAAAGGTAATTTGGGCAAGCCTGTCTGTAAATCACAACTCGCCAGATTACTTAAAAATCCTATTTATTATGGGGTGTTTAAATTTAAAGGCGAGTTATACGAAGGGAGCCATCCGCCGTTAATCTCTAAGAAACTTTTTGATAAGGTTCAGCATATATTAAATAACCGCTTGCGTAACCATAAACCCGCGGAGCCCAAATACGCCTTTACCGGATTAATCAGGTGCGAATATTGCGGTTGCGCTATCACCGCGGAAATCCAGAAAGGTCATATATATTATCATTGCACCAAAAAGAAGCTCCCCTGCCCCAGCAAAAAGTTTCTTAGAGAAGAGGCTTTGCTTTCCCAGATAAATAAGGCGATTGAGAAAGTTCATATTGATGATGAGGTAAAAGATAAAATGTTTAATCGGTTGGATGAATTATTTCAGGAGGAAAGCAAAGCCTCTTTTTCTCTATCTCAAGAGGTTAAAGATAAGATTAAACAGTTTGACGCAAAGATTGAGCGGCTCATTGATATTTTCATTGAGCGCCAGATTACACAGGAAGAATATACCAAAAGAAAGGCGCGCTTGCTCAATGAAAAGAAGGATTTAGAGGAAAGGTTAAGAGAGATAGAGAAAAATAGCGGCGGCTGGCTCGAACCCTCCAAAAACTTCATAACTACTTGCAACAAAGCCAGTTCTGTCGCTTGGCAGGAAATTTTAAGCCCCAAAAAAGATTTTTTGAAAATTTGCGGCTCGAACCTCGTTTTAAAAGACGCAACCCTTTGCGTTACATATAAAAAGCCCTTTGAATTCGTTGCCGAATCGCAGGGCTGTCTTGACTGGCGGAGAGGGTGAGATTCGAACTCACGGTGGAGTTGCCCCCACAACAGTTTTCAAGACTGCCGCTTTCAACCGCTCAGCCACCTCTCCAGTAAAGCAGAATTAAGAACTAAGAGCTAAGAACTAAGATAAGTTACTCGCATTTTTCCACGAAGGCGGACCCGCCACTCTTTGTGGCGGCCAACCGCTTGAGCCACCTTTCCAAAGTTCTTTTAGTTCTTTTGAAAAAAAACGGTTTTAGGTTACCATAAAGAGTTGTTTAAAAACAGCCGCAAAAATATCGTTACTTATTTGATAGGAACCATTAAGAAAAGAAAGTAGAGAAAAACTCCCGAAGGCACTGTTAAAAAAAGCCGCCACAATTACCACATCCAGGATATAAATCAGGGAAAATCCAAAAAGATACCCTGATTTTAAAGAATCGCCTTGCTTTGAACGTAGTGTTTTCGCGGAAAATACCAAGTGTAACGCCAGGCTAAAGCCTATAAGAAACATAAAAACAGGTATATACTCAGTTACGTTCCTCCAAAGATTTAATAATAGGAAAACGGTAAAAATAAACATAGTGTAAATAGGCAGGACAAACGGGGCGACCTTCACTAGCGGTGAAAAGAATTTAACCAACGCCTCAACCATCTTCTGCCCTTTTTTATAGAAAACCACCGGCTCCCAGACAAAAAGGTATACCCCGAGAAACCCACCCAATCCCGCGGTAAAAGAACGACTTACCGATAGCTCCACTTTCATAAGCTCATCCACAAAGCATACTGAAACCGCGTAGATGACCGGCAATAAACATATCCCGATCGTCAGTTTCAGGAAAAGCGAAAAAAATTCTTTTAGCTTACTTTTTGACGGAGGTTTTAAATCGCTAAATACCTTATCGTGTGATTCTATTTTTTCCATTGAAATAGGGTTGTAATACCTCAGGAATAAAGACCGTCCCATCAGGCTGCTGGTAATTCTCCAAGATTGCAGCCATGGTTCTGGCTAAAGCTACTCCCGAGCCGTTTAAGGTATGCACATATTCTGTGACCTGTTTTCTATCAGCTGTCTGCCGCCTGTATTTTATATTCGCCCGGCGTGCCTGAAAGCTCTCAAAATTACTGCAGCTTGAAACCTCGAGCCATTTATCGAGCCCGGGGGCATATGCCTCAAGGTCATAACATTTACTGGCGGCAAAACTGACATCGCCGGTTGAAAGCAGCACAACACGATAAGGCAAACCCAAAAGCTGTAAAACCGTTTCCGCGTTATTGACTAATTTCTCCAATTCATCGTATGAATTTTCAGGCCTGACAAACTTCACCATCTCAACCTTATCAAACTGATGCACCCGCATTAAACCCCGGGTATCTTTGCCATAAGAACCTGCTTCTCTCCTAAAGCAGGCGGTATACGCGGTGTAATATATAGGGAGCTCCTCTTCATTTAATATTTCATCGCGAAAGATATTGGTAACCGGAACCTCCGCGGTGGGTATCAAAAACAAATCATCGTCTTTAAGCCTGTACATATCCTCTTCTAACTTGGGAAGCTGTCCGGTCCCGGTCATTGAGGCGCGATTCACCAGAAACGGAGGGAATATTTCCGTATAGCCGTGCTTTGAGGTATGCAGGTCAAGCATAAAATTATAGAGTGAGCGCTCTAAACGCGCGCCATCGCCCTTATACAGAATAAAATTGGAGGCTGTGAGCTTGGCAGCCCGGGTAAAATCAATGATATCCAAATGCTCGGCTAACTCAATATGGCTTCTAGCATGAGCAATCTTTTTAGGCTCACCCCAACTGCGCACAACCTTATTAACGCTGGCATCCCCCACCGGAAGCGAATTGTGAGGAATATTTGGAATCGTAAGCAGAATACGATTGACGATAGACTCATACTCTTTTACTTCCTTTTCCAGGCTGCCAATCTTAGAAGCAGTATCTTTCATTGAGGCGATTTTTTCTTTAGGGTCGCTCTTTTCTTTTAAGAGCTTCGTGATTTCCTCATTTGCCTTATTCTTGCGCGCACGCAAATCCTCAAGCTCAAGCAAGGCCTTTCGCCTTTTATCATCCATCTCAATAAAATTATTCAAATCCAGATTAAGGTTTCGCTTCTTGAGTGAGTCTTTGACTACCTCAAAATTTTCCCGAATAAATTTTAAGTCTAACATAGCGGTTATCCTTTAATTACCCCTAATGGCCGCATACGGCAGACGCGCCGAGAGATGCCGGCCTCATGCACAACCCGAACTACATCGTTAACGTCTTTATAGGCTAAGGGGGCTTCTTCGGCAATAGTGGCCCTGCTTGAAGCCATCACATAAATCCCTTGGGCCTCAAGGTCATTGACTAACTTATTGCTATCAAAGGCCTTGGTCGCGGCGGTTCGGGACTTCACTCTGCCTGCGCCGTGGCAGGTTGAATAAAACGTCTCCGCGGCCTTTTCTGTACCCACCAATAAATATGAATTCCTGCCCATATCTCCAGGAATAATCACCGGCTGGCCTGTTTTTTGGTATTGCACGGGTAATTCCGGATGGCCCGGAGGAAACGCCCGGGTTGCCCCTTTCCTATGGACACAGAGCGTCTTTTCCTTGCCATTAACCTTGTGCTTTTCAAGCTTAGCAATGTTATGGGCAACATCATAAAGTAAATCCATTCCCATTGTTTGCCAGGACTTCTTAAAGGTGCGCTCAAACGCCTTACGCGTCAGATGCATCAGGCATTGACGGTTATTCCAGGCATAATTTGCCGCCGCGCGCATAGCGGCTAGATACGCTTGCGCTTCAGGCGAATTTACCGGCGCAGCCGCAAGCTGCCTGTCAGGAACATTGATTCCGTATTTTAAAAGGCACCGACCCATGGTTTTAAGGTAATCATCGCAAACCTGATAGCCGAAACCGCGGGAGCCGGAATGAATCATGACGGCAATCAACCCTTCGCTTAATCCGAACGCGTCAGCAACCTCGCCGTCATAGATCTTATCAATAACCTGCACCTCAATAAAATGATTCCCGCTTCCTAAAGTTCCGGACTGCGCCTTGCCCCGTTCATAAGCCCTTTCTGAAACAGCGTCAGGATCCGCCCCGGAAATCGCCCCGCGCTCTTCAGTTGCCTCTAAGTCTTCTGCTACGCCATAGCCTTCGGAGACCGCCCACCGCGAGCCCTTCACCATTATTTCCCGTTCTTCTTTCACGCTTACCTTAATTTCGCCTTTGGAACCGACTCCTGAAGGCACAGCGTGAAATAGATTTAAGGTTAATTCCCTGATTTTATCTTTTATCTCTTCGTACTCCAAATTCGTTTTCACTAATCTGACGCCGCAATTTATATCGAACCCGACTCCTCCGGGAGAAACGACGCCGCCATTTTCTGGGTCCGTCGCCGCCACCCCGCCGATAGGAAAACCGTAACCCCAATGGATGTCCGGCATCGCGAACGAGGCATTGACTATGCCCGGCAAGAAAGCCACATTGGCCACCTGCTCTAACGCCTTGTCCTGGCGGATATCCTTAAGCAGTTTTTCATCGGCATACACAACCCCGTCAACTTGCATGCCGGGTTTTGTATCCTTAGGGATCCTCCAGCGGTTTTCGTCAATCTTTTTTAAATGTTCAAAAATTTCACTCGCCATTATCGTGTCGGAAGTTACATTAAAAATTTTACTCCGGTAAGGAATTTATCACCTTGGGTCTTCCTCCAAATAACCCGCACCAACGCCTTGATATGTTCCGGATTATCACCCTGCAGGTCAAACTCCACATTGAGAATTGTGCCGTCAGGCAAATCCTGAGGCAACAAAAGGCACAAGCCTCCCTCACTAATATCTCTAATTATCCCGGACTGATACGAAGGCATGACTACCGAATACTTCAGATCGGTAATTAATTCTATCCTTCGTGATGATCTGCGTTCAGGAGAATCTTTTGGCTTGTTTTCAGACATCGAAGATTACGGTTGCCTCATAGCCGTCTTTACTGCGTTTAACCTCGAGCTGATGATAGGTAACCGCCTTTATTTCGGTTTTAATCTTACCAAAAGCTTTATCGCCCTTGACAGTTGCCTTCAGATTATTCAAAGTAAGCGTATGTATCAAGAATTCGACAAAGACAATTTCAGTAGTACTATAGTAATAAAGCAATTCCTGGAGCCACAGACGCAGCAATTCCGCGTCATTTTCAGCCTGCTCGCTTATGCTGATTTCTATCGTATGTTGAGCTGCTACAGTGCCGGTATCCGCGATGGCCTCAAACATACCCTCTGCGGCATTGATGAATAGCTCTGTTAAGGTTTTCCCATAAATCTTGAGCCCGATATCCGCGGTATGCTCAAAGAATTCGTATTTTTTCACAAGAAAAACACACTACCTCTCTTAGCACCCCTTGCTTTGGTCTGTTAATTATATAACGACATGAGCGTTAAATCAACAAAAAATCCCCTAGCCTATTCAGCTAAGAGATATTATTGTAACTCTATGGCGCTTTGCACTCCGCTGGCTAAACCGCTTGTTAATTCGGCCGCTCTAATTTATAGCCGAATTATCCCGAGTCCGAAGGACGAGGGACTGCGTCGCTACACTCAAGTGCACTTTCAAATTTCCTTGTCGGACGTTTTGCACTCCGCTGGCTAAACCGCTTATCGCGGTTTGCCCAAAGGGCACGCCCGCTTGAGTGCACTTTCAAATTTCCCTGTCCTGCCGTATTTATTCTGCACTTTCTCTCGGGCGGCGCTTGCTAATTCGTCCGCTACAATTTATTGCCGAATTATCCCGAGTCCGAAGGACGAGGGACTGCGTCGCTACACTCAAGTGCACTTTCAAATTTCCTTGTCGGACGCTTTGCACTCCGCTGGCTAAACCGCTTATCGCGGTTTGCCCAAAGGGCACGCCCGCTTGAGTGCACTTTCAAATTTCCTTGCCGGAAATTTGAAAGTGGGCCATGCAGGAGTCGAACCTGCGACCTTGACATTAAGAGTGTCCTGCTCTGCCAATTGAGCTAATGGCCCTGTATATCGCTATGCCATTAGTGAATCCGCCAATGCTTTAATGGCGGAGAGCTAATGACCCTGAAATCTTTCCTTTGAGTCACAAAAATCTATCAAAATACCTTTTTCCCGCGCTACCTTTAGACGATAGAAACATGGGTGGGGAAAGGAAAATTAATTATACCTGCTTTTTAAAAGTCTGTAAAGGAAGTTTTTGAGTTCCTTTCTTTTCTATATCTTCCACTGTTTTAGTTCTTCCATAAAACCATAATCGGTCATATCACAGCGGATAGGAGTGATGGAAATGTAATTATTGCGGATTGCTTCTATATCCGCGTCATCCTGGCCGTCTGACTTGATAATTTCTCCGGTAAGCCAGTAATAGGTGCGCATCCGGGGGTCTTCCCGCTTATCAAACCTCTCTTCTATCGCGGTCCTGCTCTGCCTGACAATTTTTACCCCCTTAATATTCTTTTTATTTACTGCCGGGATATTAACGTTTAAGAGGGTGCCAAGGGGGATGCCTTTATTGTGCATAATTAAGCGGGCAAGCTTCTTGGCAAAGCTGGCGGCAACACTATAATCAGGATTCTCAAAAGTTGCCAGGGAAATGGCAAAAGAGGGAATATTTAATATGGCGCCCTCGGTAGCTCCGGAAACCGTGCCGGAATATAATACGCTGTAACCTGTATTTGGCCCGAGATTAATGCCTGAGATGACAATATCCGGCCTCTTTCTTAAAATAGCCCGGATAGCCAGCTTCACGCAATCCGCGGGGGTTCCGGTAGTAGCGTAACCAAAGAATTTATTGCCCCTGTTTACCTTCTTCACTCTTAAAGGGTCAGAAAGCGTAATCGCATGGCCTACCGCGCTTCTTTCGGTATCCGGAGCAACCACGGTCACACTGCCTAAGTCCTTAAGGGATTCGTATAGCACCCGGATACCTTCAGCATATATACCATCGTCATTAGTTAAAAGGATATTCATATTTAAGCCTTTTTATCGTAATAATCCGTATCTTCTTCTATAACGCGGCCTTCTTCAATGATGTGCGCGGTCCATAAATCCGCGAAGTGGACTAAGAGCGTAAGCGGCATTTCATGATGCGCGGCTTCTCTATTGCTTTCCACATACTGGCCGTCATGATAAAGAATCGCCTGCGCCTCGGAATCAGACAAAGGTATATATTTGGCGATTAAGTATAAACTGCGCGCGGCCAGCCCCATATAAACCTCATCCGGATTTATCTTATATGTCATGTTCCTCTTCTCAATCTCCCAACGGTTATCATTCTTAAGATATCTAGGTTTCCCCGGCATGCCGATTTTACCCACATCATGCAAAAGCCCGACTATAACGCAAGACTCTTCGGAAATCTGCGGGGCAAGGGCATCTCTAAATCGTAAAAGCGCTTCTGCAACGCCTACACTATGCTCCAAAAGCCCGCCTTCTTTATTCAGATGGTATTTCGTGCTTGCCGGGCTAATAAGCCACGATGAGTCTTTTTCAAGCATAGCGATAAAAGCATCAAATTCTTTTTTACGCTTAACTACTTTTTTCTTCAATGCCTCATACCGGGATTGAATATCTATTATCGGCCTTTCTTTAAAAAATTATCAATGTAGCCCAAGAGTCCATTTCCGCTCTCGCCAGCCCTAAACTTCGCAGCATTACCGAAAAATAATTTGTAATCAGCAATTTTAATCTTTCCACCCATGGTTGTCACTATTTCTTTTATGGATTTCTCAATATTCAGCCACTGCGCCTCTTTAGAGGTCTTGCCCTTTATCAATTTTGAATTATCCAATATCTGAATAAAAAGCACCTCATCTGCCATTTGGTATATTTCAGTACCGTGTATATAATGAGTTGAAGATGCGGAGGCAAGGAACTTTCCGAATACTTGAGTCGGCCTAACGTTTGACTCTTCGATTTCCACAATGACTTTTACCTGGCGATCTTTGGCTATCAATAGATCAACATCGCAATATTTAGTCTTCCTAGATTTTTTCGCTGGATCTTCTACGCAGAACAAAGAAATGTGCTGTTTCCCTATACATTCATGTTTCCTTGTACATGCAGGGTCTCTTTTTATTTCACAACCAGAAAACCGTTGTTCGCTAATCAGAGTTCCTATTTCTTCGTGTAGTGGGTGGCTTAGCATTAAGAATCCTTTCTTTTATCAATCTCGCAAGGGTAAGGAGAGTAGTAATTTGTCAATTTATCTAAGTTCTGCCCCTTGGCGATATTATTTTATTACATACAGCCAGCCTGATTGTACAAATTGCCAAAATATGCCCAAATTAACTACGTCCCATCTTTTGTCATTTATGGTGCCGTCTTTTATGAATGGATTTCTCTATATCCTCTTCCTCAAGCCCTTTGGTGACAGCAAAATCTTTCGCCCACCCCCTTAGATTTTGCCTTTTTTTAGCTGTCCATTTAAGAGAAGATATCCTTAACCAACTATCAATCACATCCTTTTTAAATCTTAAGGTTTTACCAATATGCACCGCAGGAATTTGTCCTATACTAGCCTTACGATAAATAGTTTGCTCATCCAACTGTAAATACTTCGCCAATTGTTCAGTAGTCATTACCTCATGAATCATATCTTATCCCTCCTTCTAATACAAAGTATATTACAAAAGCTGAGGAATGTCAATATTATTTTATACTATAGTATATTATTATATATTTATTTATACCTGTATTGGACTATACGTTAGGTCATAAGGGACGTTGTTAATTTGTCAATTTAACTTAAATTCTTCCCCTTGACGATATTATTCAGCCTGATTGTGCAAATTGCCAAAACATACCAATGGAGCCCACCCGGGCTAAAGCCCGAGGTTCCTTTTCTTCTTGCCCTTTCTGGGCGGAATCCCAACCGACCTGTTCCGACCGGAAACGTCGAAACTCCATCCGCGGCCTGGAAGCCGCGGTTTTGAAGCGTCGGGATAAGTTTACAAATTAACAACGTCCCCTCTATCCCAAGCGCGAAGACAGATACATAGCGGCTTATGTGCCTTTAGAGTGCTTTTTCTTCACCCTTGCGCAAATATCTTCTACGATTTGCCTTATTATACACCCTATCGCACTTTGGTCAGTATCAATAAAATTTATACCCACCCTAAAGACACCCGTATCCATTCTTTTTTCTTCTTTTACATACTTCACTATGCCTCTACCGGCTATAGGCTTTCCCCAGGATTTAACTGATAATTCAAAATCAACCTCAGCACCTACTGCAATTGCCTCATGCGCGTACGCGCTAAACCCTCTGCTGCAAATATCTACTAAATCGGCCTGTATACTGCCGGAGGCACCCTCACCCATACTGAGATTTACAGTACCCTCTATTTTATACCTTATATATGTTCTTCGTTCCTGCATGTTTTTATTATACCACGGACATAAGGGACGTTGTTAATTTTCAATTTAACCTAAATCTTACCCCTCTTTGCGATATTATTACATACAGCATGATTATACAAATTGCCAAAACATACCAATGGAGCCCACCCGGGCTAAAGCCCGAGGTTCCTTTTCTTCTTGCCCTTTCTGGGCGGAATCCCGACCGACCTGTTCCGACCGGAAACGTCGGAACTCCATCCGCGGCCTGGAAGCCGCGGTTTTGAAGCGTCGGGATAAGTTTACAAATTAACAACGTCCCCTCTTCTCGCGTGCAACAAAAAAGGCCGGACGGTTAAGCCCAGCCTTTAATAGGAATTGCGTGATTCTTTCTTAAAATGACCAGTTGACCACTATCATACACTCCAAGGGATCTCCATTGCCGTTATAATTAGCTAAACCAAACTGTAAGCCATTATCAAGAGAACCCGTGGCATTAATCAGGCCTATCTGAACGCCATCCATTTGTTTCGCGTAATTCCACAGGCCCACCTGCAATCCTGTCACGACTCCGCTAACGTAGTTAACAATGCCGGACTGATAGCCTGAAAAATCACCTTTGTCTACGTTGATAATTCCGCTCTGCAGGCCGATAAAGCGTCCGGTCACGTAATTCCATACACCCCACTGCAAACCGTGGACAAAGCCTTCATTCATATTCAGAATGCCGAGTTGAATCCCGCTCATATCACCCTTAATCACATTCACCGCCCCAAACTCCAAGCCTACAGAGCGCATCCCTACATAATTAAAAAGCCCTGTCTGCCAGCCGTAAGCCGAACCATCAGTCCAATGCACGGCACTCAACCCCAAGCCTTTGACATCACCGCGGGTTTTGGTCCAACCGCTGGCTAAGGTAAGCCCGGACATATCCTTATTATCAGAGTAAAGTAAATTCAATCTCAAACCACTGATGGAATTCTCCTCAGGGACTATCTGGAGAGGGTTAAGAACACTCAACTGGAAAGGATTGGATTCCCCCGCGTACACCGAACCTCCCGCACCTAAAAGAACAATCAGACATAGCGCTAAAACCTTTTTCATCATACGGCCTCCTCTTGTTATTAAAACTACTAACGTTACTTCAAATTATACGCTCCGAACCATGCCGAGTCAATATTTTTTACCTGAAACGCGCCCAGCAGGGATCGAACCTGCAACATTCAGTTCCGAAGACTGACGCTCTATCCGGTTGAGCTATGGGCGCAAACTTTAAAAACCTTCTGAAAACTTGTCAGGTTTATTCCAGAAATCCGACGCTCTAACCCCCGCCGTAGGCGGGTCCGCCTTCGGCGGAAATTGAGCTATGGGCGCAATTATTATGTTAAGCCTATTCCTGGAATCCGACGCTCTAACCCCCGTCGTAGGCGGGTCCGCCTGCGGCGGAAATTGAGCTATGGGCGCAATTTATTAAAAATAGGGAATTAGGATATTAGGGTACCAGGATTTGGATATCAGAGAATCAGGAAATTTGGTATTTATCCTTAAACCCTGATTTCCTAATCACCCGATATCCGCTTTTAACTTAGAGTTATAGTATCTCGCATCTTGGCCCCAAAATCTCTTTTATCTCTAATAACCGCTTTTTATCCGGAGGCTCTAACGATTTTTCTGTCGTTGAACGCACAGGGGTGTTGAGCTGAATTTTATGGGGAGCTATCCTTTCAACTGCTTCCTTAAATTTATAGGCATAATCAATGCTATCATTGATTCCTTGAATCAGCATAATTTCTAAGTACATCTGCCCTTGAAACATTTTCTGAAAGGCACAGAGGCCTTCTATGATATTTTCTATCCTTATGCCGGAGACGGGGCGGTCAATTTTCTCAAAAATATCCTGCGTTACAGCATCGAGCGAAGGAATGATGACATCAACTCCTAGAAAATCTTTCCAAGATTCAGGCTCTGAGAATAACGCGGCATTAGTAATCAAAACTAGCGGTATCGAAGTACGTTTTTTGATCTCCGCGATAATCCGGCTGATATCAATGGCAAGGGTTGGCTCTCCAAAACCTGAAAGGCTGATACAGTCAAGCGAAGAAGCGCGAGCGTCATAGGTATCTAAGAATTCCTGAAGTTCTTTAAGGACATCATCAATCTCCACATAGGCTTTGCGCTCTTTGACTTTAAGGGTGGTTTTTCCCAACTGGCAGTAGAGGCAGTCAAATGAGCAAACTTTATAAGGGGTTAAGCTAATCCCCAAAGATAATCCTAGGCGCCGGGACTGTACCGGACCGTATAAATAACGCATTTTATTATTACCGGGATACCCTCATAGTGTAGCAATGTAACCATAAATTCCTAAGCAGAAAAGCACATTACTAAAATAAACCCCGCATCTATTGCAGGAATAGGTGCGGGGTTTTTGTAAAAGAATCTCTCAACGAAAGAGTTACCTGACTACTACCACTGAATTTGCGCTGCCAACGGTATTTGAGATATTTTCCTTACACACAGGATCCGTAACCCATGAACCGTCAACCACAAATTTATACTCATATCTTCCGGGATTAAGTGTTGCTTTGATGGTCCAGATGCCATTCGTATCTTTCTTGGCTGTTAAAGAACTGGCATCCCAATTGTTAAAACTGCCGGCAAGGCTCACCCTCTTTGCCTGCGGCGCGCGCAGCCTGAATTCCACTGCCTTTGACGCGGACGCGCTTACTTTTGCTTTTGGTGTAACTGCATTTTTTACCATGGTGCCCTCCTCCTTCTTATTATTCCTTTGACCCTTTATTCAATTTATTTTAACAAGCTACTCTCGTAGTGTCAAGAGAAAATCTAGAGAGTACTGAAAAAAATACCTTTTCACACGAATTCTCACGAATTCAATACCGAATTACCACAAATTACCGACGAGACACATTCGCGTAAATGTAATAAAAATTCGTGTTTAACTTAATTTTTCAGTAACCTCATCTATTCTATTGGGCAGATGAAAAGGAAACCGAGGTTAGCGCAATGCCTTTACGGTCGGCAAGTATCAACGCTTCTTTTTGATCGAGAAATAACGTCCTTGCCGCTTCTATTGCCACACAGCTTCCACAGGGAAGATTTTTAATGGTCTTTAAGCCCACAACAGGGACATCGAAACGCATATCCTGCGAGGGCTTACTTGTTTTCACGAGCACTATTGGAGAACGCGCTAAACTTATCGCTCGTTTGATGGCATTATCAGTGCCTTCTATCGACTCTACCGCGAGGACAACACCTTGCTTAACGCACACCGTTTGACCGATATCCATTCTGCCTAAATGTTTGGCAAGCTTAAAGCCAAACTGGATATCCTTATCTTCTTCAGGAGTAGGCTTACGCTTCGTTAAAATGGCTGTACCGGGCAGATATGCCGATAAGAATGAGGTCGAATCCATGAAGTGCAGCCCCGCGGCCTCAAGCTTGTTGACAAAACATGTAAACACGGTATCCGCCCTTCGGTCCTCTACGACGCCGAAAAAATCACGGACATCGGGAGTATTCATAATTGCAGGATCAAAAAGGAAGTAAGGGTTGATCTGGCCGGCCATCGCCACCTTAGAAATAACCTGTCCTTTAAATATGCCGGCAATATTCTTAAAATGCCTTACGTCTACCCAAAAGAACGCGTCCGCGTATTTCCTCAACTGCCTCTTGGCATTGCCTTTGACCGCGACGACAACCACATAAAAGCCTGCCTTTTTTGCTTCCTGGGCAAAAAGTAAAGGGAAATTTCCCCGTCCCGCGATAAGGCCTATTCTTTCCATTGTGTTATAGAAGGAAAACTTACGAAACTGCGGCTTCGGCTTCAGGAGTTTTCGCCGCCCGGGTAATGCCGCGCGATGAAGCATTCAGAAAATTGACGACATAGAGAACTTCGGGACTTTTTAAGGCAGAGTTTTGCACTTTCTCTATAGCATGCCCCTTACGCAAGCCGCTAAAGAAAAGATATTTAAAGGCGGCCTTTAACTCAGAGATGACGGCTGCGGGTACTTGCGCGCGCCGCAGGCCGACTAAATTGAGGCCATAGACTCGCGCGGGATGCCCATCGCAGGTTGAAAAAGGAGGGATATCCTGGACTACTTTCGAGCAGCCGCCGATAATAGAAAGCTTGCCTACACGGGTAAACTGATGAACCGCGGCAAGCCCGCCGATAACAACGTTATCTTCAATCGTTACGTGGCCGGCTAAGGTCGCGCAATTTGCCAATACGCAGTGATCGCCTACCAGGCAATCATGGGCAATATGCGAATAGGCCATTATCAGATTATGATTGCCGACCGTAGTGACGCCTTTTTCAATAGTACCAAGGTTAATCGTCGTGTACTCGCGGATTATATTATTCTCTCCGATAATGAGTTTTGTATCTTCGCCTTTATATTTTAAATCCTGGGGCGCGCTGCCGATGACCGCGCCGGTATAAATTGTGCACCCCGCGCCTATTTCCGTATTTCCGTCAATGAGGCAGTTATTGGCAACCGTGACTCCGTGGCCGATTCTTACCTTAGGGCCTACGACGCTAAACGGGCCTATGGTTACATCGCCTGCAATCTGCGCTTGATCTGAAACTATTGCCGTTTTGTGTATCACCTATCCCTCAACTAACGCAAACATCAATTCGCCTTCCGTGGCAACTTTTCCGTCTACATATGCCTTGGCAAATACCTGCCCGGTCCTTGACTTTATTTTACCGACGGTGACCTCGATCATAAGCTGATCCCCGGGCAATACCGGTTTTCTGAATTTCACGTCATTGGCGGCCATAAAGAACGCGAGCTTACCCCTGTTTTCTTCGGGAGAAAGCATCATCACTCCGCCTACCTGAGCCATGGCCTCTATAATGAGCACTCCGGGCATGACCGGCTTCCCGGGAAAATGCCCGACAAAGAAATGTTCATTCACCGTCACATTTTTAATGCCTACCGCGCGTTTTCCTTTTTCCAGAGAAATAATCTTATCCACTAAAAGAAAGGGATAGCGATGGGGCAGTATCTTCATAATGGCCGCGGCATCAATAGGTTCGCCGTCTTTGGGGATAGCCCCGAAGGCAATGCTTCCGGCATCGTATTTGACCTTCTGCTGCTGTATTTTATGAAGCAGTTTCAGGTTCAGGGAATGGCCGCTCTTAACGGCAATAATCTTTGCCTTAAGCGGTACTCCCAGAAGAGAAAGGTCCCCCATCAAATCAAAAATCTTGTGCCGCACAAATTCATCAGGAAAACGCAGGGTGTTTTTGATAACCTCTTTTTCACCTACCACCAGTGTGTTTTGATAATTAGCGCCTTTTCCTAAACCCTGGTTCTGCAGGCCTTGCGCTTCTGCCTGAAGGCAAAAGGTACGCGCGCAGGCGAGCTCTTTTTCAAAATTCTCCTGTGTTATCGCCAGCTCCATATACTGCGCCCTGAGTAAAGGATGGTTAAAGCTTAAGGTGTAACGGATACTATAGTCGCTTGCCGGTAACGCCACAATCAAACAAGAATCTTCCTCAACGCAAATAGGCTCCTTAAGCGAAAAAAACTTACGCGCAGCATCCTGTTCAATAATCCCCGCGCCCTTTAAGGCATTGAGAAACTCAAGGCCTGATCCATCCATCCCGGGAATCTCATTATTATCGATTTCAATAAGCAAGTTATCTATCTGCAGCCCGGATATGGTTGCCATTAAATGCTCTATCGTCTGAATCTCAATCTCGCTGCCGATTCCCAGCGATGTCCGGCGTAAAGTACGGTTGAGGGCCAAAAGGTGCTGGTAGTCAGCTTTTATCAACGGTTTATCTTTTATATCACTACGCGTAAACTGTATCCCGCTGTTTACCGCCAGAGGCTTAAAAACCATAGTGACTTTATTACCCGTATGCAGCCCTACCCCGGAGATTACTGCCTGATTTTTTATGGTCTTCTGTAAAAGCTCCATGCTTAGCCTTTATGTATCCTTTCTTCCAATTCCTTCACGCGTTTTTTTAGGTCTGAAATCGTTTCGGAAAGCTGGGGGAGCTTTTGTACATACGCGTTAATCTTCTTTGCTTCTCCATGCGCTCTCGCGGGATAGCCTGAAACAACGGTATGTGCCGCAACCGACTTGGTTACACCCGCCTGAGCGGCAACCACGGCGCCATCCCCTACGCTGATATGCCCGACAAGGCCTGCCTGCCCCGCTAAAATCACTTTATTGCCGATTACAGTGCTTCCTGAGATACCTGCCTGCGCTATAATAAGTGAATGCTCTCCTATAATTACATTATGCGCAATCTGCACAAGATTATCAATTTTTGTTCCTTTGCCGATTACCGTTTTATCAAAACGCGCCCGGTCAATAGCCACGTTAGCCCCGATTTCCACATCATCCTGTATCTCAACAATCCCTACCTGGGGAATCTTTTCATGCACACCACTGACATCGGCAAAACCAAAACCATCTGAACCAACCACTGTGCCGCTATGAATAATCACCCGGCTGCCAATACGGGTTCTTTCCCGTATTGAAACATTAGGATACAGTAAACACTCGCTGCCGATAACTGTTTCATAGCCTATAAAACAACCCGGATAAATAACCGTCTTATCGCCGATTACCGCGTCATCTTCTATGACGACATAGGGGGCTAACGCCACATCCTTACCGAGGATAACGTTCTTACCGATAATGGCACTCGGATGTATGCCCTGGTACGCCACTCGGGAGGATGGATAGGCGTATGAAACTATCTTGGCAAAAGCAAAAGAGGGATTTTCCGTCCGGATAATAGGCTTGGCGCTATGGGAAAATTCCCGGGAAGTAATAATTGCCGAAGCCTTTGTTTCTTCTATGAGATTCGTATAACGGGGATTGGCAAGAAAGGTAATATCGCCTTGTTTGGCCTCCTTTATCCCGCAGACCCCGGTAATAACAATCCCGGGGTCTCCTATCAATTCACCGTCAATAAGCTTGGTAATTTCACCCAAGGTACTTTTCATAACCACCTATTATCCCTATGGTCGCAACCGGCTGACTAAAAACATCTCTCAAAAACAAAATCAGGCCGCATCCTGGAAAAGAGATACTGACTAATTAGTTACCACTTTTTCAGTGGTTACTAATTAGCCTTTTTAACTGCCGCGGCCGGAGGCGCTGATTTCTTATACCCGGACTGCAGTACCTCTAAGACTTTATCCGTTATATCGTTTACGTTAGTCTTATACATAAAGACACGGTCGTTAAACACCATGGTGTAGCCTTCCTTCTGGGCATATTGCTTAACCGCGCCTTCAATATCATTGAGAACCTCTTTTAACCTGTCGTCTCTTTCTTTCTTCAGATCGCTTTCTTTGGAAAAGGCGAAATCTTTCACTGATTTTATTTTATCCTGCAGTTCTTTTTCTTTTTTCTCTTTTTCCGCGTCAGAGAGCAGGCTAAGCTTTTCCTGCATTTGCTTTATCTCGGAAATCTTGGCGTCCCGGTCCTTCTCATAGAGGCTTGACTTTGACTCAAGGTTTTTATCGTACTCTTTTGTCTTCGGATATTCATCAAAAAGTTTGCCTACATCAACATAGCCTATCTTGTCAACCGCGAAAGCGGAACTTACCCATGCCCCAAAGCATACCACTGCCACAGCTATTACTAAACTACCCTTCTTCATTTTTCTCCTCCCTTATACGTACTGTTTTTATAAAAACTTTCCCGCTGCTAATAAACAGTCTCTCCTATACAAAACACACCATTTCATACCAATCGTTATTCCTAAAACCCATGGCTTAAGCTAAAATGGAATCTCCCATCGCCTTTTTCCGGTTCACCCGGCTCTTTGCTTAAGGGAATGCCGTAGTCTAAGCGTAACGGCCCGATAGGAGTCTTAAGCCGTATACCCAAACCCATCCCTGACTTATAGCCGCCAGAGCCAAAATCATCAATCTTCGCCCAGACATTTCCCACATCATAAAAAATAGCCAGCTTTAAAATATCAATCAACGGATACAAATATTCTATATTCCCGATGAGCATTGATTCTCCGCCAATAGGGTCTTTAGAAACACTGTCCACAGGGCCGACCTTTCTCTCGTGATAGCCCCTAATACTATAGGCGCCACCAGCATAAAAACGCTCATAGATAGGCAAATCTTTAGAGTCACCGAACGCGTCAGCAAACCCAGCCCGCAGCCTGAATTCAATGGTGGAAGATTTTATGAGCCCAAAGTATTTACTGGCGGTAGTGGTGACTTTCGTAAAATCCTTATCCCCAAAAAATGGCCCTCCGGCAACCTCAGCGCTGCCTGCCAATACATAGCCTGTCGACGGGCTGTAGATATTGTCCCGAGTATCCTTGGTTAAGCCTACTTGCAGCGAGCTGATGATATTTGAGCCTATCTCTTTCTTAAGGTCACTGGTAGCCTCATCCGAAACGCTCGAAATATCCACCTTCTCCAGACGATACATCGCGTTAGCCCGCAGGTATTCATTAAGCTCTTTCCCTATCCGCAGGTCACCTCCGCTGCGCTTTTCATTATAGCCATAACCCACATCGGTTTCCCTATCCCGCTCTCTATGGTAACCATCAAAACCAAAAGAGATAGGATAATTCCACATCCATGGCTCGGTAAAACTGAGTTCGAAATTCTGGGAGATTGAGCCAAGCTCAGCCCGCAGCCGCAGATCCTGGCCGCCACCGGTAAAATAAGGAAAATTTTTCCAATCAAAATTTTTCTGGGCTATTTCTACAAAACCAATGAGCTTATCTACCGAACTATATCCGCCGCCAAAGCTGAATTCTCCGGTTTTTGACTCTTTGACATCAACGAGGAGATTCCGTTTGTTCGGCTCACCCGTTACCGAAGGCTCTATGTCATAGCTGACGTCCTCAAAGAAACCTAAGTTTTGCAGGCGTTCTTTACTGCGCTTAAGCTTATTACCGTCAAAACGCTCACCGGGGAATATCCTTAATTCTCTCCGGATCACCACGTCCTTGGTTTTTATATTACCCCGTATTTTAATCTTATCCACATACCCGATAACCCCTTCATTGATACTATAGGTAACATCTACCTTATCAGTCTCCGGATTAAGGTAACTTGACTCATTAACCTGCACAAAAATATACCCTTGATCAAAATAAATGCTCTGAATATTCCCCGCGTCTTCCTGCATAGCCTCAGGGCTAAAAACTTTCCCCGGAGTAACCACCTTAAGCGACTTTCGTATCTCTTCTTCGCTCAGTACCGTGTTGTCCTTGGCATATACCTGGCCGACGATATATTTTCTCCCTTCGCTAAGGTTAAAAATGAGAAACATTGTTCCCTTTTTCGCGTCGTATCCGGTTTCGTAATCTACTTTTATATCGGTATAACCGAGCCTGCGGTAATAGGATTTGAGCCTTTCAATATCATCCTTTAAGAGCTCTTCCTTATAAAACCCTGAGGAAAAAAGCGCGGCCTTGCGGCTCTTAATAAGCCTCAGCAATTTTCTTGACTTAACGACGGCATTGCCTTTGAAATCAATTTTCCTAATTCTAATCCTTTTCCCGGTTTCAATAGTAATGGTAAGAATCGTCTTATTCGTCTGGGGATTAAGCTCCGCCTTCTGAGTCACCTCTACCTGAGAATGGCCTTTTTTGATACAGAGGTCCCTAATCGTAGCGATATCCTCCCGCACTTGCACCTCATCCAGATACTGCCCCTCTTTTGATTTAATGGTCTCCCGGAGGTTTTCTTCCCTGATAATCCGCGAGAAATACCCTTTGAAAATAATCTTTTCCACCAATGATTTCTCTACCACAATGATAAAAACCTTTAAGCCGTCCTGATAATCCTGCGTATCAATCTTGATATCGCTAAAATACCCCAGCTCATTAAGACGCTTAATATCGTCACTGATAATAGTGGTAGAATACGTCATCCCCGCTTTGGTTTTTATTTTGGAAAGGATAACCGTGGTACTGATAGATTTGTTTCCCTTAACTTCAATAGCGGTAACTTTTTTTTCAACCGGTTTTGCCGGCTCCGCGCTGGAAGATGATTCCCGCGGCTCACTCAGCGCCTGGGCTAAACGATTCTCCCTCTCTACGCCCTCTTTAAGTTTTTGAGCGGTATCTATGGCACTCAGCGTCGAAGAAATCGCGTCTTCTCGTTCTTTGGCCTGGGGAGCTCCCTCATCTATTGCTTTGTTTTCCGCTTGCGCGTACGCATTGGCAAAAGGCGCCAAAATAAGCATACCGATAACAACATATCGTTTTATCTTCAAGGCTCTCCTTTATCTGGTAAAGAATCCGGTGGTCTTGCTTCCTGCAGCTATGATAATTTCCCTATAATCTGTTTATTATAATAAATACAAAATAAAAAATCAATACTTATTACTCGCCGGGACGGGCAAGGTTTTCAAAACGGGTATATTCGCGGATAAACGCCAGATTAAAAGAGCCTACGGGGCCGTTACGCTGCTTGGCGATATTTATCTCGGCAATACCTTTATTTTCTTCCGTAGGGTTATAATATTCCTCGCGCATCAATAATACCACGACATCAGCATCCTGCTCGATGGCCCCTGATTCCCGTAAATCAGAAAGTTGAGGCTTATGGTCGGTCCTTGACTCAACAGCCCGGGACAACTGGCTTATGGCAATGACCGGCACATCCAACTCGCGGGCAAGCGCTTTTAAGGAACGGGAAATCTCCGAGATTTCCTGCTGCCTGCTTTCAATCCTTCCTGAGCCGCGCATAAGCTGTAAATAATCCAGGACAAGCAGCTTAATGCCATAATGCGCCTTGAGCCTGCGGGCCTTGGCCCTTAATTCCATAACCGAGATACCCGGGGTATCATCGATAAAAATAGATGCCTCTGAAAGTTTTCCCGCGGCAGCGGTAAGTTTTGGCCAGTCGGAAACCGACAAAAAGCCCGTACGCACCTTATGGGCATCTACCCTCGCGTGAGAACACAGAAGCCGCTGCACCAATTGCTCCTTGGACATTTCCAGGCTGAAAAAAGCGGTCGGCACTTTATCGATGACGCTGGCGTATTCTATCATACCGATGGCAAAGGCACTCTTTCCCATTGAAGGCCTGCCGGCAACAATGATTAAATCCGAAGGCTGCAGCCCCGCGGTCTTGACATCAAAATCCGCGTAACCAGTCGCGATCCCGGTAACATGCTCTTTTTTCTGATAAAGCTTATCGATAGCTTCAATAGAATCCTTAATGATTTCCTTGAGCGGGACAATCGCTGAGGATTTACGCTGATCGCGGATTTCAAAGATGAGCCGCTCAGCATTATCCAAAACCTGCTCAATATTGCCTTCGGCATTAAAGGCATCATTGATAATCCGGGTAGAATTATTAATGAGGGCCCTCAGGATTGCTTTCTCGCGGACAATAGACGCGTAGTGGTGAATGTTTGCTGAGGTGGGAACAGTGTTAACCAAAGACGCGATATAGCTTGAGCCGCCAATCTGCTCTAAAAGTTCCTGTTTTTTTAAATCATCGCAGATAGTAATAAGGTCAACAGCCTTATTGTGATTAAAAAGGTTTAAGATGCAGTTATAAACAGCCCGATGGCTCTCCTTATAAAAGAATTCCGAGGAAAGCGTCTCTATCGCAGTGGCAATGGCTTCTTCATCAATAAGCATCGAACCCAAGACTGCCATTTCTGCTTCAAGATTTTGCGGAGGGATTTTTTCTAAGATAAGGTCGGAGGGCATTTTTATATGGTTAAACGAAGATAGCCACGGCTTGCCATCAGCGCTAAAAACCTGGCGGCTTCCGCGAGGCTCCTCGCGGAAGCCGAAGCGTAACCTCTTTAGGATTGTAAGCTTATTTCTTAACTACCCACACCTTGATTTTTGATACAACTTCCGGATGCAGCTTGAGAGGAATTTCGTAGACACCGAGAGACTTTATCGGCTCGTCTAAAAGTATATTTTTTTTATCAATGGTATAGCCTTCGCTTACCAAAAGTTTCGATACCTCAAGGCTATCAACGCTTCCATAAAGCTTATCATCAACATTTGCTTCGCAGGACAAGGTAAAAGAAGCATTCTGCAGCTTTTTCGCCAAGCCCTGGGCATCGGTTTTTTCTTTTTCCTGCACCGCTGCCTTTGAATTCGCTAAATCCTGCGTAATCTTCAAATTTCCCTTGGTTGCCTCAAAGGCAAGCCCCAAAGGAAACAAGTAATTGCGGGCAAAACCATCCTTGACACTTACCGTGTCCCAGGCATTACCTATATGTTCCACTCTTTGTTTTAATATTACTTTCATACTCTACTCCTCTATAAAATCTATACTTACTGGCCTATAGCCTATTGCCGATAGCCTATCGTTTCTTTTTTTTGACTATTGGCCATCTCCGCCGCGGGCGGATCAGCTTAGCGGCTCAAAACTATTGATCCATACGTATCAAGCGTTCTTGGGGCCGTTGTGACATTTATTACTAGGTGCGGACATAAGGCAATAAACCAATATAACGGGCATGCTTGATTGCAGTGCTGACTTTGCGCTGGTGCTTGGCGCATGTCCCCGAATACTTGCGGGATATCATTTTTAATCGGTCATTAATGAATTTTTCCAACCGTTTAATATCTTTGTAATCAATGTCTTTTACTTTTTCCACGCAAAAACGGCAGAATTTCTTGCGCATCGGGCCGAATTCCAAATCCTTATCTCTGCGCTTAACGAGTGTTTTTCTTTCTCTTTTATACATTGCCACTGCTATCATCTCCTTCCATCCAAGAAACATTTTCCTCAGGAACTCCCGCGCTGGCTCCTTGAGGGATTTCGTTTGACATCTCATTCGAGGCCGCGGGGCCTCTGGAGCCCTGAGCACCTTGAGGCTGGCCCAAGAATTGGACCCGTTCCGCCCTAACCTCTATGACGCTGCGCTTCTGCCCTGAGGCATCATCCCAAGAGCGTGACTGAAGCCTTCCTTCAACAAAAAGGGGAGCGCCTTTACGCAGGTACTGATTACAAACCTCAGCCTGCTTATCCCAGGCTACCGCTGTAATAAAACAGACTTCCTCCCTTTGTTCTCCGGCCTTATCCTTCCACTTCCTGTTTACCGCAAGCCTTAAATTAACTACCGCCGTACCTTGGGGCGTGTAACGCAATTCCGGATCCTTTGTCAGGTTTCCTATAAGCAATACTTTATTTAAGCTCGCCATAATCCTTCTCCTTTACTAGACTAGAGAAAAAAATACCCTATCAGCCATTACGTAAAATAAGCATCCTGATAATATTTTCATTAAGCTTATAGGCCTGCTTGAGTTTTATGATGCTTGCCGGATCTGCCGTAAAATTAAGCAGGTAATAAATACCTTCTTGAAATTTTTTCATTGGGTAGGCAAGCTTTCGTCTTTCTGACCAGACGGTGAGATTGACGACTTCTCCCTGGTTTTTGACAATGACATCACTGACATGAGCAGAAATTTCTTTTTTCTGTTCCTCGTTAAGATTCGGATTTACAATCACCATTGCTTCATACTTAGCCATTATCTGTCTCCCTTACTCTGTTAAATTTATTCATTGCCGTCTCTGTGCCTTCTTCTAACCAACACAACACCGCATCCTTGGCGCTCCGCAGAGAACCTTGCATTACCTTTCTTTCCTGCGCTGAAAATTCCGATAAGACGTACGCGCTTAAATCAGGCGGCCTGGGGCAGGCTGCAATCCCTATCCGCAGCCGCGGGAACTCGCTCGTCTTGAGGCATTGAATAATTGAGGCCAACCCGTTATGCCCTCCGGCACTCCCCTTTGCCTTAAATTTTATCCTCCCCAAGGCTACCTGGATATCATCGCAGATAACCAGGATATCCTCGGCATGGAGCTTGAATTCTTGCGATAACCTCAAGACTGCCTCTCCGGAGAGATTCATATACGTCAGCGGTTTACAAAGAACAACATCTTCTTTTTTAAAATGGACTTTGGCTTTTTGCGCCTTGGCTCTTACAGATGTCTTAAGGGCGCCCTCGAATTCTTCAAGAAGCGCGTCTATCACCATAAAGCCAAGGTTATGGCGGGTATTTCTATATGCCTGGCCAGGATTACCTAATCCAACAACCGCTTTCACCACGATAAATGAGTTATTTCTTTTCTTCTTTCTTTCCGCCGGCTTCTGAGGCGCCTTCAGGCTTTTCCTTCTTTTCTTTGATTACCTCGGGCTCTGCCTTAGCTTCTCCTGCTGCCGCCTCTTCACCAGCGGCTGGCACTTCTTTCGTCGGCGTAACGACTGCCAAGACCACTGACTCAGGATCGTTTAAAACCTTTACTCCCTGCGGCAGGCGAATATCCTTTATGTGAAGCGAATCGCCAATCTTCAAATCCGAAACGTCTACCTCAACCGATTCGGGAATCTGCGTAGGGAGGCATTCGATTTCCAGATCCCACATGGTATGGTCTAAAACGCCGCCGTCTCGCTTCACGCCGAGGGCATCGCCCTTAGCAGTAAGCGGCACTTTTACCCTGATGGTTTTGGTTAATGATATCTCATGAAAATCAACATGAATAATGCCGTCGCTAACGGGGTCATGCTGTATCTGTTTTATCAATACTGATTTGTTTTCCGAGCGAGCGCCGTCTTTAACCTTCAGATTAATGACAAAAGACTCGCCCTTATGAATCCCAATCAGGCGCAGAAAATCTTTTGCCGCTACCTGTACGGAAAGGGGATCCTTGCCTTCCCCGTAGACTACAGCAGGAAACAATGCCTTCTTGCGTAAACGAGCAACCTTTGCCGTGCCCGTATCCACTCTTTTTTCTACCTCTAAAATGACATCTTCCATTTTTACTTACCACTCCTTTTTATACAATTCCGCGCTATCTTTTTAGCGTTTTCTCAGCGGTTTTTTAGTCGAATAACGAACTTACCGACTCTTCGTTATGTATCCTCTTTATCGCCTCTCCCAAAAGCTCGGCGATGGATAACACCTTTATCCGGGGATGCTTCTTGCTATTATCTAAAGGGATACTATCGCTTATCAAGAGTTCCTTTAAATTCTTGCATTTATCAATCCGTTCTATGGCACTGCCGCAGAGCACTCCATGGCTTACCGCGGCGCGTATCTCCTTCGCTCCGTGTTTCGCGAGGATCTCTACCGCCTCAATCAACGAAGAACCCGTCGAAATCAAGTCATCGACGATGATAATATTTTTACCCTCAATATCTCCAAGGATATGCACTGCTTCTGTAGCTTCAGGAGAAATCCTGCGTTTATCCACAATGGCAAGCCCGGCGCCAAGCCTCTTGGCATAGCCTCTGGCCATTTTAATCCCCCCGACATCCGGAGATACCACCACCAAATCCTTCAGTTTCAGCTTCTCAAAATATTCCACAAAGACCCCGACTGAAAAGAGATGGTCTAACGGTATATCAAAAAAACCCTGAATTTGCCCCGCATGCAGGTCCATGGTTAAAACTCTTTCCGCGCCGGCTGTTGAAATTAAATTCGCCACAAGTTTTGCCGTAATCGGCACGCGCGGCTGGTCTTTGCGGTCCTGGCGCGCGTACCCATAATAAGGCATTACCGCCGTAATGCGCTTAGCCGATGCCCTCTTTAAGGCATCGCAAAGTATCAGCAATTCCATCAAATTATCATTTACCGGCGGGCAGGTTGGCTGAATCACAAAGACGTCTTTGCCCCGGATATTTTCTTCAATCTTAACCCTGATCTCGCCTTCGCTAAACCTTCCGACTAAACATTCGGATAATTTTATCTTGAGGTATTTACAAATATTCTTGGCTAGTTCGGGGTGGGCATTCCCTGTAACTACAGCTAATTTATCCATAGGTACCTCTCTATCCCTTAAAGCCTCAGGTTAGCGCTTCTTATACGGTAACTCTTTTGCCGGGACCCCGACAACGACCGTACCGTCTTTAACATCCTTGGTTACGACCGCGCCTGCTCCGGTAATCGCGTATTTACCAATTTTCACCGGTGACCGTAACACTGTATCAGAACCTATAAAAGCGCCGTCACCGATAATAGTCTGTTGTTTATGCCTGCCGTCAAAATTAGCCACCACGGTTCCGCAACCGATATTCACGTTTTTTCCGGTAGAGGTATCCCCCAGGTAACTAAAATGCTTCATAAAACTTCCCTTGCCGATTTTGGAACGGGTTACCTCGGTGAAATTACCGATAGTAGCAGTATCCTCAATGACCGTTCCTGGCCGCAAATGACAAAAAGGGCCTATCTGGCATAATTTTCCAATTATAACATCCTTTTCAATAACTGTAAAGGGATAAATTACGCTTTCCTGTCCTATCGTGACACCATAGTCTATAAAGGTAGTCTGCGGGTCGATTATCCCTACGCCGTCAAGCATATATTTCTCTAAGATACGCTGGCGCATAATGTTTTGCGCCTGGGCCAAATCTATTCTGGTATTGATACCTTGTGCCTGGCGCGCGTCGCCTTTGAGAATAAATGACTCTATGGCAAGCCCGGCTTCAAACATTATTCTTATAGCATCGGTTAAATAATATTCTTTTTTCGCGTTATTAGGTTTTATTCCGGCAATGGCTTTAAAAAGCAGTTGCTTTTTAAAGCAGATAATACCAGTATTGATTTCCGTAAGAGCTCTTTCCTCTTCGCTTGCATCCTTTTCTTCTACAATCGCTTTTACCCTGCCGAAATTATCGCGGATAATCCTGCCATAGCCAAAAGGATTATCAACATACGCGGTAAGCACCGTAGCCGCGGCATTTGAATCCTCATGCTTTTGGATGAGGCTGGCTAAAGTTTCCTTGCATAATAACGGCTGGTCTCCATAGAGTACCAGAAGATTCCCGGAAAAATTCTTTAGGGCGCTTTCGCAACGCTTTATCGCGTCCGCGGTACCCAAAAGCTTATCCTGATGCACGGCCTTTGCCTTGTAGCCTGAAAGCACTTCTTGGAGGCGTTCCCGTTTATGGCCAACAACAACAAGCATCGTGGCTACTTTTAATGCCTTGGCTAAATCAAGGACATAGCTTACCATAGGCCTGCCGCAAAGCGGATGCATTACTTTCGGCGTTTCTGACTTCATCCGCGTGCCTTCACCCGCTGCTAGAATTATGGCCGCACATTGTTTGTTCATAGGTTTTTGGTTGGGACGTATGGATTCTCCCGCCCCGTTGCTTAAAAATCTGGCGGGATCCCGCCCTCCAAAATGATTTAGAAAGGTGGGAGAACCACATTCTAAACTTCCTTATTCATTCAACAATCGAGTTGCCCGGCAAGGATTCGAACCTTGACAGTCAGACCCAAATTCTGATGTGCTACCATTACACAACCGGGCAAATTTTTCACGATAACAGTTTATGGTTTATGGTTTCCCTAATGCAGAATCGGAAAAAGATGTTGTTTTGAAGCTATAAACCTAAACTACTCTTTAACTTGCTGCGCCTGGCCTTTATTCTTCTCCTGCCCGTACGCCTCGAGGACTTTCTTCTGTAACTGCTCTCTGAAGGCCTGCGTAATAGGATGGGCTATATCCTTATGCTCTGACTGCATATCCGAAGCCTGGGATTCTCCGGTAATCGGCTGCGATACCAAAGGAAGCTGCCCCGCGCACTGATTACAGTATTTACTGCGAAGCTCATTCCTAAAACCGCACTTCGGGCACGGCTGTTTTACCTTTCGCGACGGCATGGCAATGAACAAACCGCTTGTACCTTCAATAACTTTTATATTTCTTACGACAAAGGCATCATCAAGCGTAATGGTGGCATATGCCTTTAATTTCTTATCCGGTGAATCCTTCAAAAATATTCTTACTTCGGTAATTTCCATAGCTGTGAACCCTCCCGCAACAAACACATGTTGATTACATTGTCTTTACTACAAAAACCTTTAGTCCCTTACGATGCTGAAAACGCTCCGCGATTCGTAAGCCCTCCTTTCTTGACTTGACGATTCCAAAGACTGACCCTCCGGAACCAGACATAAGCGCGCGCCTTATGCCATATGCACGCAGGCTCTCTTTAAGCTTTCTTACTTTCGGATATTTCCTGAAGGTAACATCTTCTAAATGATTAAAAAGTATCTTCCCTACGCGCAACCGGCGAGCAGGAAACCCTGAGCCCTCAAGAGCTGCGTGAGAGAGAGGCGGCTTATTGACCACCCTATCAAATTCCTGATAGGCCTCTTTCGTTGATACGCTCACATCCGGCGTCAGAAGTATATGCCACAAGCTTTTATGAGCGCCGAAGCACGGTGTTATCTTTTCGCCACGCGAGCTTCCCCAGGCAAACGAAACATCCTCAATAAAAAAGGCTACATCGCTGCCTAACCTCGCCGCGTACGCTAAGAGCTTTTTTTTACTGAGCTTAAGATCCCAGAGCCGATTCAGCCCCAGTAACGTGCTCGCGGCGTTGCTTGATCCTCCGCCTAAGCCTGCCCCTACAGGGATGCGCTTTTTGATTTCGATAGATACCCCGCGGCTAATGCCTAAATCTTCCCTGAGCAAGGCTGCAGCCTTATATGCAAGGTTATTGCTGCCTAAAGGGATATTCTTTGCCTTAGATACTATCAGAAGAGCGCTATCCTCTCTTTGCCTTAGAATAATTTCATCGCTTAAGGATATCCGCTCAAAAAGGGTTACAATGGCGTGGTAACCATCGGGGCGCTTATTGAGAATCTCTAAATAGAGATTTACCTTTGCGGGTGAAGCTATCGTTACTGCCTTATCCATGCCTATCAAAGAACCTTCTTACACGTGAGAATGATATCGTTTACCGATAATTTATACTCGTTAAGTAATTCCTCCGGCTCACCTGACTGGCCATAGCGGTTTCTCACCCCCACCCGCAAAACCGTAGTCGGTTTATTTTCCGCGGCCACCTCATCAACCGCGGAGGCAAGCCCCCCGACAATCGTATGTTCTTCGCAGACAACAATCCCTTTCGTTTCGTTTGCGGCCTTGATAATGGCTTTCGTATCAATGGGCTTAATAGTATGCATATTGATCACCCTGCAGGTAACACCTTCTTTTTTTAGCGCGCTCGCCGCGTCGAGAGCCTGCTTGACCATAATCCCGCAGGCAATAATAGTAAGGTCTTTACCCTGGGTTAAAACTTCAGCTTCCCCAAATCGAAAGGCTCCCCGGCCCTCAATGGTGGGGACTTTGGGGCGCCCAAGCCTTACATAGACCGGCCCCGGAGTCTCGTACGCCGCGACCACCGCGTCGTGTGTCTGGGGGCCGTCACAAGGAGCGATAACTTTCATATACGGAATGAGCCTCATTAGGGTAATATCTTCCAATGCCTGATGGCTTGCCCCGTCCGGGCCGACGCTTACTCCCGCGTGGGTAGCAACAATTTTGATATTAAAATTATTATAGGCAACCGTATTTCTTACCTGATCCCATGCCCTTCCCGTCGCAAAAATGGCAAAGGTTGAAACAAAAACTATTTTCCCACAGCTTGCCATTCCGGCAGAAGCGGCAATCATATTCTGCTCGGCAACGCCGAAATTAAAAAAACGGTTTTTGAATTCCTTCCTAAAAATGCATGTTCTCGTAGAGCTTGAAAGATCGGCATCAAATACCACCACATTCGGGTCTTTTTTGCCCAGCTCAACCAATGTCTTGCCGTACACGTCGCGTTGATATAAAAATTCCATTGCTAAATTGCTATATTGCTAAACTGCTGACAATTTAACAGTTTAGCAATTTGACAGTTTAATTTTATTCTAATTCTTTCAATGCCTTTTCCGCTTCCTCTTGTGTAGGCGCCCGCCCATGAAACTCAAGGACGTTTTCCATAAAAGAAACGCCTTTGCCTTTTACTGTATGCGCTATGATAATCGCGGGCTTACCTTTTATCGTTTCTGCCTCACTAAAAGCAGCAAGTATTTCCTTCATGTTATGCCCATCTATCTCGATCGTATGCCAGCCAAAAGAACGCCACTTATCTACCATAGGCTCTAAATTCATTATCTCCTTGGTGCAGCCGTCTATCTGGAATCCGTTATAATCAATGATAGCGCAGAGGTTATCGCTCTTATAGTGGCTTGAGGCCATGGCCGCTTCCCAGACATTGCCTTCCTGCGTTTCGCCGTCACCCATAGCGCAATATACCCGGGAGGCTCGATTATCAATACGAACCGCCAGGCTCATTCCCAAGGCAACAGATAAGCCCTGTCCCAATGAACCGCTGGCAACTTCTACCCCGGGGGTCCTGCGGTCGGGATGGCCTTGAAGTATTGAACCCAATTTACGTAATGTCCAGAGGTGTTCCATAGGAAAATATCCCGACTCTGCCAACACCGCGTACAATGCGGGGCAACAATGGCCCTTGGACAAATGAAATCTGTCTCTTTCCGGCCACTGAGGATCCTTAGGATTATGGCGCATCTGCTTAAAATATAACGCGGTAATGATATCCGTTAGCGAAAGGCTTCCCCCGGGGTGGCCGGAACCTGCCTTGGCCAGCATTTGGATAATCAACCGGCGGATATGCTTTGCCTTTTCTTCTAAAACCTTGACTTCACTATCGCTTATGCTCTTTTTCATTTTTTCAGTTTATTGAGTTTTTCCTTAACCTTTTCCTGTTGCGCGTCCAAACTCAGGGATTTCTCCCAGTTTGCCCTGGCCTTATCATGCGAGCCTTTCTTTAGATAGGCATCGCCAAGATGGTCGAATATCACCGGATCTGAAAGTAATGAACTTGCCTTCTCCAAATGCTCCAGCGCCCTATCAAGAAGGTCCATCTTAAAATAGACCCATCCAAGGCTATCAATATATGCGCCGTTATCCGGCTCATATCCAAGGGCCTTTTTAACAGCATTCTCCGCCTCAGGCAGATGGATGCCTTCCTCAGCGTAGATATAGCCTAAGGAATTAAGGGCATCCGGATACTCAGGATTGATGGCAAGGGCCTGCTTAAATTTTTCTATCGCTTCATTCCGTTTGCCAGTTTCTTCAAGAAGGCTCCCTAAAAGAAAAACAGATTCATAATCTTTTTCATCAACGCCCAGAATAAGCCGGTAGGTTTCTATCGCGTTCTCAATCTTTTTCTGCTGATAATACAGCGCGGCTAAGCTTCTCAGGATATAGATATTTTTTGGCTCTTGATGAGATGCTTTCTTGAGCGTCTCCTCATATTCCAAAGCGGCTTTTTCTGGGGAATTATCCGTCGCGTATAAAAGGGCAAGCATCAGCCCCGGCTCTAAAGCATCGGGATCGCACTTTTTAGCTTCTTCTAATTCCAGAATGGCTTTCGCGGTATCTGATTTACGGATAAAAAGTGAAGCCAGGCGCACATGAATACTCGCGATATCCTTCTCAAGGCTAAGCGCCTCTTTGTATTCGGTAATTGCCTCATCAAACTTTTCCTGGTTTTCATAAAACAAGCCCATCATGTAATGGGCTTGGGCCTGCACTTTTTTCCTGTCTCTTTGGCTTGCGTAACTTCCGTTTACCGTTAGCAAGCAAAAAGCTATACTCAAGACAAAAATACCTACCGCGCATTTTGCCGATTTACAAAGCTGCATCTATTCTTCTACCTAAAGAGCTTAACACTACACGCTCTTTATTTCCCCTCTGAAAAAACCACACGTGTTGCCATAGTAATATTTGCCGCTTACTCTTTACAAAAAGTAACATACTAAACCACGATACTTTCTAAAAGATTCGCCACGCTGGTTTTTCTTCAGACAACGTTCGGAGAGTCTAAGCTCTACACTATGAACTATCGGCTCTTTAACCCCACGCTCTCTTCTTTAAATGTCTTCGCTTACGCAGCATCTTCTTTCTTTTGTGCGTGCGAATCTTCTTTTTCTTCCGTTTCCTACCGCAAGGCATTACCTCGCTCCTTTCAGTCGCTCGGGAGTATACAGTACATAGTAGTTAGCAGATAGTATTATTTTCCCGCTTACTCACTACTCCCTACTATCTACTGGCTACTTTCTTAACATTAATATATCAATTTATTCAACGGATACTCAATAATCCCCTGGGCACCCGCGGCCCTCAGTTGGGGGATGATATTACGAACTATCTTTTCCTCAATGATCGTTTCAACCGCAAGCCAATCCTTTTGCGCCAAGTGCGATATGGTAGGGTTCTTCAATGCCGGCAACAGGCTCACTATCTTCTTTAAGTTCTTTTCCTGAATATTCATCTTCAGCCCAACCCTTCCTTCCGCCTGAATCGCACCCTTAAGCAAAAGGCAAATCTGATGCATCTTTGCTTTTTTCCAGCCATCCCTATAGGAAACCTTGTTAGCGATAAACTGGGTCGTTGATTCAATGATGGTGGCAATCTGAATAAGCTTATGCGCCCGGAGGCTTCTGCCTGTTTCGGTAAGTTCTACTATGCCATCAACCAAGCCCGAGGCAACCTTAACTTCAGTCGCGCCCCAGCTAAACTCAACCTCGGCCTTAACCTTATGCTTGGCCAGATAGGCTTTTGTTACATTAACTAACTCGGTTGCAATGAGTTTGCCGTTTAAATCCTTCACTTCTTTTATCCCCGAGCTTTCCGGTACCGCCAACACCCAGCGCACCGGATTTAAACTCTGTTTGGCATACACAAGTCCTTCAACCTTAATAACCTCAGAGCCATTTTCCATTATCCAATCGTTACCGGTAATGCCGCAATCAAGTGCCCCATCCTCAACGTAACGGGACATTTCCTGCGCCCGTAATAATACCGGGTCAATCTCAACGTCATCAATAGAAGGGATATAAGAACGCTCCCCCGCGTGGATAGTGAAGCCTGCCTTCTTAAACATCGCGAAGGTTGCTTCCTGCAAACTCCCTTTGGGTAATCCCAGTTTTAATATTTTCGTCATTGCCGCTCTATCCGCTTCTTCCTTTGGCTTTACGCCTGGCTACGATAACCATAAAAAACTGTTTTCAATTATACCGTGATATTGTTACCTTGTAAAGCAAAAAAAATAATTGCATAGCTTGAAGTAAAAAGGTATAATGCTTTTCTTATGTTAAAAATACTTCGCCAAAAAGGGCTCGCGAAAAAAATTTTCTGGGTCATCATTGGGGTAATGGTCATCGCCTTTGTCTTTTGGGGAGCCGGAGCTTACCGTCAAGGCGCAAAAACCAGCAGTTACGCGGGAGAAATATTCGGCCGCAAGATTGCTGTTTCAGACTTTAACCGCTTATATTCTTACCAGATCAACAAATTACGCCTTAGCCTCGGAGATAACTACCAACAAGTCCTCCCCTACCTTAATGTTAGAGAACAGGTATGGACGCAACTTATTTTTCTGGAACACGCAAAGGCGCTTAAACTGAAAGTAAGCGACCAGGAAATAGTCCAGGCTATCGCGGATATCCCTCTTTTCGTCAAAGACGGCGTATTCAACCAGGAGACATACAAAAATGTCATACGCTACTTTTTCAACACCACCCCGCGCGAGTTTGAGGAGCAAACCCGCAATGATCTTATGCTTAAAAAACTTTACGAAGAACTGACTAAAAGCATCCTCATTAATGATGAGGAAATAACCGCAACCTACAAAAGCGAACACGAGGCACTCAGCATCCGCTACCTCAAGACTGATGCCAAAGATTTTCTTTCCCAGGCGCATAGTAGCGATGCAGAACTCAATGACTACTACCAGAAAAACGCGGGAAAATTCCGGCGCCAGCTTTCGGTAAAGATTGAATACGCGGGAATTGATTATCCGCCAGAAGCTCAGGATGCCGACAGGCTTGAGCTTTTTGAGCACTTAAAAACCATATACCCTAACCTGAAAGCCTCAAACAGTTTACAAGACGCAGTAAATTCCCCCTTCACGTATCATCAAACCGATTTCTTTTCTATAGACGAGCCTGCCTTGGAAGTCAAAGATGAATTTTACCGCTATGCCTTCTCGCTAGCAGAAAAAGAAACCAGCCCTATCATTCAAACTCCAGAGGGCGCCTATGTGCTGCGGCTGATACAGAAAAAACCAACTTATATTCCGTCGCTTGAGGAAATAAAAGATAAGGTTACCGAAACGCTAAAAATGGAAAAGGCGCAAGCACTAGCTAAAAACAAGGGCGAGGAATATAAAAAGAAAATCGATGAGCTCATTACCTTACAGCCCGCGCTTAGCCTTAAGGATATCGCGTCACTACTAAAAACGGAACTTAAAACCACACCTGAGTTTAAACGCAACCAACCGATAGAAGGTATCGCGATGAGCCAGAAAATAACTGAGGCGGCATTTACCCTTAAGCCTAAAGAAATAAGCGGCCTCATCGAAGCCGATTCTTCCTTTTTTATTATTGAGCAGGAGAAAATGGTAGATATTGACCAGGAGAAATTTAAGCAGGAAAAAGAAAGCTACCGAGAAAAACTTCTTGAGCGTAAAAAACAAAACGCCTTTAATACCCTTTCGCAGGCAATCATAGAAAAAGCTACCCCCAAAGATTACACCGCGTTTGACTCAAGCCAATAATTCTTACCGCGTTTCTCCCAGAGACGGTTTCTACAGCAGGCAAGCCTTAAGAAAAAACAAAGGACGGTGTTTACGCTAACGCAAACACCGTCCTCACTATTTCTTTTCTTCCTTATTTACTCTACTTTAATACAATTGACCGGACAGCTATCCGCTATCTCTTTTAAATTATGACTTGCCAAGCAGTTGTGGCCTAATATATGAGCGATACCATCACCCTGCACCTGAAATACCTCAGGGCACGATTGTTCGCATAAACCACACCCTACACACGTCGCAACATCCACGCTTACCTTCATCTTGTTTCTTCCTCCTCAAATATCCCAGACGTTATGCCGGGGGAATGTGACCCCTCATACCTTATCAGTAAAATACCCCCGGGGGTCAGGTTTACTATATTAAGCTTTTGGCTGGGAAGTCACCGGCACAGCTGCCGAAGCAGCAACCTCCATCTTTAAGCCATAACGTTCTATATTATAATCAGCAACTGCCTGAATCTGCTTAATCAATTCCGGGGAACTCATAATGTGCTTAAACCTTCCCTGGAATTTCAAGTATTCTTCTACCGGCTTAATTTTAGTGAGCTTGCGCACACTCGTCAGCTTTCCATTTTCATACTCTACCAAAGGGTATAACCCGGTTTCAACCGCGAGCTTTCCAATATCATAGGTAAGCTGCGAATCATGGCGCCAGCCTAAAGGGCAGGGCACATGAATCTGAATATATTTAGGCCCTTTCAAAGAAATAGCCTTTTTGATTTTCTTCTGAATATCCTGAGGATACCCGGCTGAAGCGGTTGCTACATACACAAGCCCGTGGGCAACCGCAATCTCCGGCATAGGCTTCTTGGGGCGGGGATTTCCCAATGATAGCTTGCCAATTGGTGTCGTAGAAGTACTGGTTTCAAAAGGAGTCAGGCCGCTGCGCTGCACGCCGGTATTCATATAGGCCTCATTGTCGTAACAAATAGATAAAATATCATGGCCTCTCTCCCACATCCCGGAAAGCGCCTGTAATCCGATATCCGCTGTCCCGCCGTCGCCTGCCTGGCAAATGACATGGGTATTTTCCTTCTGCCCTAAATATTTTAATGCCACCTCAATCCCTGAGGCAACTGCTGCCGCGTTCTCAAATAATGAATGTATCCAAGGGACCCCCCATGCCGATTCCGGATATTTCGTGGAGAAAACCTCAAGGCAGCCGGTATTATTGGCAATAATAGTATTTTTACCTGTCACATCGACTACAAGCCTGGCCGCGATAGCCTGGCCGCAACCCGCGCAGGCAGTATGCCCTGAACCGAATAGATGTCCGTTCTCTTGTGCCATTTATATATGTTCCTCTAATAATTCCGGTTTCAAATCAATATATTCCTCGCTTATGGGTTTTGGCCCTAAGCGTTTATACACTTCCTTTATCGAATCTATAGTAATATCCCTGCCGCCTAAGCCAATAACGAATCCGCTTATAACTGGGGATTTCTTTTTTCCGTGGCTTTGGCTATAGGAAGCCAAACCACTGCCCTCAGGCTTGCTGAATGCAGAGCGGATTTCAGTTAATACCGGGCTATAAGACCCCAAAGAGACCGCCTTTTCCAAAACCGCAACCTTAGGAATATCCTTTAAAGCCTGGTAAATGGCATCCGCGGGAAAAGGCCTGTAAGTAATAATTTTTAATAACCCCACCTTCTTTCCCTTACTTCTTAAACTATCCACAACATCCTTGATCGTGCCGCAGACAGAGCCCATCGCGACGATTACTTTTTCAGCATCATCAATCCGGTATCCTTCTATCAGGCCTCCGGTAGGGCGGCCGAATACCTTCTGAAACTCATCCTTGACCAGCGGTATCAATTTCAACACATCTTTATGTGTCTGGTGAATCGCGTAGCGCGCCTCCATATAATAGTCAGGGTCAACCAAAGGGCCAAAGGTCAAAGGGTTATTTACGTCTAATTTATAAAGCGGAGTATACGCGGGCAAAAAGCTATCCACCTGCGCCTGGGTAGGCACATCAACTACCTCGAGGCCGTGGGTAAGTATAAAACCGTCCATATTTACCATTACCGGAAGCATTATCTTAGGCGATTCACCGATGCGATAAGCCTGAATATGCAAATCTAAGGCTTCTTGTATATTTTCAGCGTGCATCTGAATCCATCCGGAATCGCGCACGGTAATCGCGTCCTGATGGTCATTCCAAATATTTAATGGCGCGGAAATTGCCCGGTTCGCGCACGTCATAATTACCGGAAGGCGCATCCCCGCGATGTTAAACACAACTTCCGCCATGAGAAGAAGCCCTTGAGAACTAGTGGCGGTAAAAGAACGTACCCCTGTGGCGACCGAGCCCAACACCACGCTCGCGGCAGAATGTTCTGACTCAACATTGACAAACTGAGAAGTAAATTTTCCATCGGCAATCATCGCGGCCAAGCCCTCAACAATATGGGTCTGCGGAGTAATTGGATACGCCGAAACCACCCCCGGCTTGCATAACCGCACTGCTTCAGCTACTGCCTCTGAGCCTTCCAATAACTCTCTCATTTTTCTTCTTCCTTAACCATGGCAATATCCTTTTTCGGGCATATTGCCGCGCAATTACCACAGCCTTTACAAAACTCATAATCACACATATAGGTGTTCTTAGCGTCACCGGTAACACATGCCTCAGGACAAATCAATACGCACATCTTACAGGCAATACAATCCTTCCGCAGGAACTTCGGCTTGACGTCAACCCGCCAAGAACCTGTTTTGTTTGCTTTTGCGGTTATAGCTTTTGATAAGAGCGGCCCAAACATTCTCTATCCTTTATTTGGCAACAGCCAATGCTTTCTTCGGCTGTGCTGTTTTTTTCGGCACGATATAGTCGTACCCTTTTCTGGCTGCCAAAAGATTTTGCTCTGCGGCTTTTCCGGAGAATCTGTGTTTAATTGACTCAAGCAAGGAATCTAGCTTCAATTCGCTGGTCGCGGCTACAAACGCGCCTAAGAGAGCGGTATTACTTAAGGGCCTACCTATAGTCTCCATGGCAATAGCCTGGGCAGGAACTACATAAATCTGCTGTGCCGGCTTATGCTCCGGGATTGGAAAATCTTCATGCTCATTGATAATCGCGATGCCATTGTCTTTGAAGCCTTTGAAACAGTTAAATCCCCGTAAAAGCGTGGCATCGGAGATTAAAAGATAATCCGGCTCATAAATCTGCGAACGAAGGCGCACCGGCTTATTATCAACCCTGACAAAGGCATTCATGGGTGCCCCCATTCGAGCTGCCCCAAAATTAGGAAAGGCATACGGGAATTTACCCTCTATAAAGTAGGCATAACCAAGAATTGTTGCTGTGGTAATTGCCCCTTGGCCTGCCCTGGCATGTATTCTGATTTCTTTCATTCTTGAATGCGTTTCTCCTGCACCCATACGACGTATGGATTGTTCCGCGGAATTTTTAAGCACGGAGATTTTATTTTACCACTTAATTCTGATTTTGCAAGGTTTTTTTATCGCCTTTTTTGTTATTTTTTTTCGTTTCGGAAGGGCTTTTTATGAAGGCATCTTTAAACGAGGTTTCGAAATCATACACATCATTAAAATCCTCCAGGGAATCCCCGTCGGTTTTTGACAGCAACTTCGCGCTTATCATATTATAGACGATATTACCGATATCAATGGTCTTATGTATTCCCCAGTGCGTCAACACAGCCTTTGCCATTGGCCCATAGTGGTCAAGAGCGAGGTCGCGCGCCCCTTGGGCAAGCTCTCTTCCGGTGAGGTGGCCTGTTTTTTTTAGTTTCTTCTGGGAAAAATGCAATGCCTCAATAACAAACTCATAGCCATCAGGCTTATAACGATTATCCTTGGCATACATCTCTTCTACTATGCGGCTAAACCTTATCATCGTAACAAAAGCCTATCTCTTTCCTTTAATTTAGTCTTTTTATCGCCTAAGACCTCTCCGCAAGAGGTACAATGATACTCAAACAAATAACCGTCAGGTAAAATCAAAAGCAACCGTTCCCTTACCGGCATAGAGCCGCCGCAGGCATGGCAATACAGAGAGGTTGCTTTTAAATCATCAAATTGTTTCATGGCATAGTACTCAACCTATGCGGGCACGTCAGTACCCGATGTCATCAGCGCTTTTGGTTACGAAAACATTCCCGGGATGTTTAATCCTGTCACTGATTTCATTTTATCGGCAGCAATATCGTGAGAACGCTTTAAGGCACGGTTAAAAGTGTCTTTGACAGCGGTTTCAAGATGAGCCGCTTTCAGCGTTGACAGATCACCATGGAGTTTTACTTCTTTGACCTCCTGAGAACCATTCATGGCTATCTTGACGCTTTTATCATGGCTTTCAATCTCAAAGGTAACAGCGTCTAATTCCCGCTTTAATTCTTCCATCTTCTTCTTCATATCCCACAAAGCTTTCATTTTATCAAGCATGTTTTTGTCCCTTTCCAATAGTTAACGGAATTTAATTATACAATACATTCAAGATTTTTAAAACTAATATTTTTTCGCTCCGTAGGGCCGCCATGATGGCGAAATCACCTTGTCGTATTCTTTATGATGGATAAGCGAGGCAAAAGTCAACATGGTATCCCCAAAACGTTGATGTACCATATCCAGCGTACTGTTTAAACTTTTCGCTTTCCTATCCTCTTCAAAAAGAAACAACTCACCCTGATGCCTTTCTAATCCGGAGATACTTACTCCCAGTAATCGTACAGGTTTTACTAAGGACATACTTTTAAGAATCGCTTTCGCGTAGAGATATATTTTTCTGGTATCGTCACTGGAATCCGGAAGCTTTTTCTGGCGGCTAAAAGTCTGGAAATCCTTATAGCGCACAATAACCGTCACGGTCCTGCCTACCAAGCCTTCTCTGCGCATCCTGCGGGCTACCATATCTGATAATTCCAGGATATGCTTCAATATTTCGTCATCACTACTAGTATCCCGCGGTAACGTCATGCTATGGCCTATGGAACGCGCCTTTGGCTCATAGCCGAAAGGCATTACCGAGGCATCATCTTTACCTTGAGCCATTTCTTTTAACGACTCACCAAAAATACCGAATCTTTTTCTTAGGAAAAGCGGATCAGCCTTAGATAGCTGAGAACAGGTATAAATCCCCATGCTATTTAAGAGTTCTTGGGTACGCTTACCGATACCCCAAAGTTCCTGGACAGCTAAATCGTGTAAAAGGGCGGGGATGGCATCGTCTGTAATCTGGAACAGGCCGTCAGGCTTATGATGGGAACTGGCAAGTTTTGCCAGGAGCTTATTCGGGGCAATGCCTATAGAACAGCTAAGTTTTACCTTTTCACGGATTGCCTGCTTAATCTTCTTGCCTATTTCAAGGGGTTCTCCGAATAAAGGGATAACCCCTGCAATATCCAGAAACGACTCGTCAATAGAATACACTTCTAAATCCGGGCTAAAAGTATAGAGTATTTTTACAATCTCATCGCAGGCCTCGGTATATTTTTCATGGTTTGCCTGGACAAAAATAACCTGAGGGCATGCCCTTTTTGCTTCATACTTATTCATTCCGGTTTTTACTCCTAATGCCCGCGCTTCATACGAAGAGGTAACTACTACCGTGCGCTCCGCGGGGCCTACCACCGCAATAGGCTTATTTTGCAGCGTTGGGTTATCCCTTTGCTCAACCGAGGCAAAGAAAGCATCCATATCTATGTGTAAAATAATACGTTCTGGCATAAGTTATCTTCAGGGACGGTTCTAGATTCAAAGCTAAAAGTGTCCCCTCCTGTAAAAAAAGAGGGGACACTTTTCCGATTATTTCAAGAACCGTCCCTGACTAATTAGCCGCGTTTCTTAAGGCGGGAAATCAAGATTGACAGCAGTATCACAAAAACAAATGCAATAAGCGTAAACCCTGCCACCAAGCCAACAAGCGGCAAATGGGTCGCGAAATATCTTACCGCGTTGATTTTAGCCGCAAGGATATTCTCTTTTACCAATTTCGTGGTTTCTTCCAAGACTTTAGCCGAAACTTCAGCCTCGTAGAAATTGACCGTTACGGTGGTAAAAGAAGCCAGATTGTTCAGTTTCTCAATCTGGTTCTTCAAGTGCTCAATTTTCTTTAATACCGGGGTAAGCTCTGACTCTAACCTCATTGCCTCGGGGATGCTAGTCTGGCGTTTCTGAAGAGCCTCGAGCATCTTGTTATAGACCACCATTGCCGCATCCAGCTCCGCTTTCAGGTTGGCATAGTCCTGGCTTACATCCTGGCTATGGGTATTATTTGCCTTTACCTTTCCTAATTCGGACAACTTATCCAAGGCAGCGAGAAACTTATCCTTTGGAATACGCAGAGTAACTCTCCCGGCTTCTCTTCCCTGATCATTCTTAGAAAAACTTGACTCTGCCTGATACCCGCCAAACTCGCGGCAGATATCCGCAATCTTTCTATAAGTTTCCTTACCGTTTTCCACCTCTAAAGTAAGCTCGGCAGTACGGATAATCATATCGCCAATGCCGGTTGCCGGGAGTGTCGGCTGTATCACAATCACCCGGGAATCTTCCGCCAAAGGGCTTATTTTATCTGCGAGCATCATATTAGAAACTGACGCCGGAGGCATCTGTTCAGAAGAACTCCTTAGGAAACTATCTGTTTTTGCTAATCCTGACCTTTTCCCGGCACTTCTATAAGCGCCTACAGCGTCGCTCTCCTCGAAAGAGCTACTCTCTTGCCAACCCACAGCCCTACTTTTCTCTGCCACTTGCATTTCTTTTCCTGCCCTAATATAGCGCACATTGACTAACTTCTTGTCTTGTTCAACAGCAACCCTTCCATCGGGGCGAGGAGTATACGCTAATTGACCATACTCTGTCTCCGCATTATACTGTTCTTTGACTTCGTCATTGAATCTTCCCTGCACACCTCTTTTCATATACACATTAAGACTCAGCAAACTGACAATCAAAATCCCTGCTATCGCGCCTGCTGGAATCAATATACTTAAAGTTTTCTTGTTCATTTTAACTCGCTCCTTTTCTAACTCTAATGCCACAATCTTATTTTTTACAGAGCTGTCAAAAGAAACATCAAGAGCAGGTGCCTGCCAGCTTTTTAGTTTTTCAGAAAGAGCCTTAAGCTTCTCTAGTTCCTGACTGCATAGAGCGCATCGCTTCAGGTGTTCTTCTATCTGAATTTTTCTTTTTCCTGAAAGCTGGCTGTCCAAGTAACTGCTTAACTCTTTGATACACCGGCATCTATTCATTCTAAACCTCCCCAAACTCTCTTACATACATAAGGAGTTTAGCCTGTAAGGTTTGACGCGCTCTGTAAAGTAATGTCCTGACTGTGTTTAGAGGCTTCTTTAAAATTTTGGCTATTTCATGATACTCTAAATCCTGATATTCACGTAACATCAGGGCTTCTCTCTGGAGAAAGGGAAGCTCCTGGATGCATTGTTTTATTTGCTTTGCTTGATCATTTTCCTCTGCTATGTCTGACGGAGACGGGTCAGGGCTTTCAACTTCAACTAACTCATCGGGGTCATCCTGCATGCGCGGCCATAAACCCCACCACTTTTTCCTGCGCAGCCGGCTTACGCACAGATTATGGGCAATGCTAAAAAGCCAGGTAGAGAACTTGCCTTGAAGCCTATAGGTATCCTTATACTGATGCACCCTCAAGAATACCTCCTGGGTTACATCCTGAGCCTCATGCGCATTAAAGCACATGCGATAGGCAAAATGGTATACCGGATTTTTATAGCGCCTCAATAGCTCATCCATTGCTAAGGCTTCTCCTTCCTGATACTTTAGCATTACTTCATCATCTGCTAACTGCCGCATCCTTTTACCGTGCCTTTCCCCTTCTCCACTTTATTATACGCACCAAGTGCCAAAAAGTTTCAAATAAAAAAAGGGGACGGGTTCATTTTTCTACCTCTTCATCCACCTTTTCTTGGCCTACCCTGCTTCTTAATCGTCAAATCCCTTCCCAATAATCTTTCTAAAGATTCCTTAAATTCTCTATTCCCAAACACTGTGTTTTTATTAATCGCTTCTCTTATCAAATGCAAATCGCTTTCTGATGAATGATTCTGTTTAAACCATTCTCTATACTTTCTTTGTCTTTCTTCATCATTCACGCCAAAGTCTAAATATAAAGGATCTCTATCAAGAAGCAAAAGATTACTATCAAGTCCGCTTTTATACCGATAGCTACTCCAGCGATACTCTGCAGGATCTTTCACAATGCATCCTCTTACAGGATTCATTTCAATATACCTGCTGCAGGCCAAGAGATAGCTGTCTTTTGAAATAGGAGAACTCTTGAATCTTCCTTCCCACACAGTCCCCGTTCTTTTATATTTTTTATTGCTATACTGCGCATATTTCTGTGCTAATAATTTTACAAACTTAGCTAGGTTATGCGGCTGTTCTTTAGGCTCCAAGATAAAATGAACATGATTAGGCATCAAAACATAGGAATACACATTACACGCATACTTCTTCTTAGATTGCGTTATTAAGGAAATGAAATAGTGGTAATCATCATTAGAAAGAAAGATTTTCTGTTTATTATTCCCCCTATGGATGATATGGTAAGGAATATCGATTATAGTATTTCTAGCAACTCGTGGCATAAGCAGAAATTTTATAAAGAAAAATGAACCCGTCCCCTTTTTTGTTTTTTTTAAGACAGCACTATATCTATCCGCGAGGCCTTGCCTTCTCGGATATTTTGAGCCGCTGGGGATGAAATAACGGATGCGGCTATAACAGAGGCAGTGGTATCACCATACGTTATCGTTATTTCTTTCATTTTTGCCGCTTGAGGGCCAAAGGTGTCTTTGCGTTTTTGATTATGATACACCACGAGGGTTTTAGTAAGGAATTTAAAGGCGAAGGTATTTTTAGGAAGGCCGTTTTGCGCTTTTTGGCTAAAGAGCCACGAAGGCAAGGCAGGTTTAAATTCTAAACAAAGCTTCTTATCTTTATCCAGATAAAAGGGCTTCTTGCCCACGCACATAAGAAGCCAGATACTGATAAATTCCGCGGTTGAGCCGCTTAAACGGGCCACAAAGCCGTTGCCATGTAATGTTTCATCCGGGAAAGCGCTGGAAACCAGAAAAGAAGAATTTTCTAAAATACTTCTTCCATAACGCTCAGGATTCTGAAAAGGAATGAGCACATTTTTGAAATCTTCAAAGAATTCATCATACAGCCCGTTTTTTAACAGTTCTAAAATGTACTTATACTCCATATGCAGCCAGATAGATTCATTCTCAAGCCAGCCCGGGGTAAACACGCGGCAGCGGCCGATTTCCTCAGGCATATCCTTAAGGGGCGCGTTCACCTTATACATTCTTAATTTCCTATCATAGAGCGGGCTACCGCGCACAGATTGGAATATTTTCTTTGCCTCCGCCTGATCCTCAGTAACCCTTAAAGAATGCACGATGCCTTCTAAGAATAACGGCAAGGGCTTTTGGCTGAATTCTTTTGGCTTTACACAATGGCCATGCTCATGAGCCTCTACGTTCTCGTATTCCGTAACCTCATTAATAAAGTAAGAAAAATACAGTTTGCGCGTTGTATCATAAGCCTTCTTTAGTCCGGAGTCTATTTTCTTCAAGAAACTCTCCGCAATAGAATCTACTTCAGAGAGAGAAACGGCTATCTCCTGCCCCTCAAAACCCATGAGGGTTCTTTTCAGGTATTCTTCCCTTAACGCGTGAGACTTATCCCAAAAATCATACTCGTTTACTTCAGACCGCGCGAGAATGCCTAAACCACGCAATAAATCATAGGCCTCAACAGGCAACAAAATACTATAACCGTTTCCTAGCGCCATGTTCGCGAGATTTTCTTTTATAAAAATAAGCCACCGTTTTAATTCAAAGGTTTCACAGGTTGATGAGCCTAAAAGCCCTGGAAGTCCATTTAAGGCATCGTACCAATTAGGCTTGTTGGCTTCCATCTCCACCCCTACGCCACAAGGGTCAAGGCTGGAAAATTTATTGGCAATGACCACAAGCATTTTAACGAATAAGCTTGTCTTATAGATATCCCCTTGCCCGCGCCGCGCGCGCATTACGTGAGCAAGGCTGCCGCGTTTCTTAATCATCGCGAGTTTGGCATGGTTATTGACTACCGAATGATACTGGAACACCTTAGCGTCTTTTACAACATATCTCTCACTTCTTGGCCTTAAGACTTCACTATTATCGAAAAAGGTGAATTCTTTATGTTCCACAAGAATATGCTGTAACTTCTCAGGATAAAGGCTTATATATGCTTCTAAAAGGTCAAGGCAGTATGCCCAATGGTCAATCCAAAAGCCTTCACCGTGCTCCGCGCTAAGGATACGCGCGGAATGCGCCAAAATAATGGATAAAAACTCTTCCTTTTTTTCAAAAACCTTCAGCCCTTTAAAGAGCGTATGCTCAATAAAAAAGAAGAGTTCACCGGGAGTGAAAGGTTTCTCCAGAAGTTTTTTTACTTTTTTGGCATCTTCGCTCTTAAAAAACCTGTTGAAGGATTCTGGCCTGCCTTGAAACAAAAATTGATCCGGTTTTAATATCAAAGGATTATAGCCATCTGCCTGCAGGAGGTTAAAGAAAGTAAAAAGCCCAGATTCTTTAACCGCGGGATTAAACCAAATATCGCTTCTTCTATTCTGATTGGCATCACGATAATTGCCGTTGCCCTGAGACAAATAGGTTGGCTCAAGCAGAAACCTATTGTAATCCCGCTCAGGGTCACCGTGTTTACGCGAAAAAAGCTGGATATTTATTTTTCCACTTTTCGTATCCATGGCTACGGGGCATCCTCCCCGCAGCACATTATCCAGGAAATTCTGACGGGTATAAAAATCAAGGCTTTTTGAGGAAGAGTGAGTCTCCACCACACTCTCTATGTCAGTGATAACCTTTCTGTTTTCCGCCTGCTTCCGGAAAAAATAGTCCTTTGAGGTAATTCGCTTGGCATTAAGCTTCAGTTTCTGCAGGCTGTCCATGCTACCGATTAAAGAATACAGGCTGTACACTTGGTGTGGCTTAAGTTTTATCGCGCGATACGCGAAACTGCAAGGTGTGCGGCTGGTAGTAAGCTGTTTGTGAGGATACCGAAAGGCAGCCTTAGACATAAAGCTTTGCGGATACGTAAAATCACTGACACTGCCGAAAATGAGCCGCGGGTCTACTATCGGGGCAATTAACGATTGGCCATCAAATGCCGCGTAAAAATTCCCCTCGCTGATATGCGCTACTTCAGGCCTATCCGCGGGGTCTTGCCTTAGGCGCAGATAGGCAATGCCATTCTCAAGATTTTCCACATCCATCCATGCCTCGATAGTCCGGGACATCTCCTTCAATAAAAAGGTATTCATCCCATAGGGAATAATCTGCGGCAGGCCGTCTAAGAATTCAAGTGCTGCCGTATGTTTTGAAACATTCCTCACGAAAAGCCTTCTTGCGAGGGCCGCGTAATTATCGTTAGGAATAGAAAAATACTCCACCTCAACTTCTAATCCAAGCGTACGATTGAGCTCTTTGAGTTTAAGCTCTGATGCATTGATATACATTTTATTTTCTATATCAAAACAGAGCGAGCTTGCCCCATTATGGAACGCATCGTAAAAAATATCTTTTTTGCCCTTAGCTATTTTAATAAAAGTGCGGAAACCCAATAGTGAGGTGAATTGATAGGCCTTATTCGCGGGATAAAATTCAAGAATCGGATGATCCTTATCTTTTATCCCAAAGCTCGCTATTGCCTGGCCCCTATTCACATAAAATGCCCATAAAGGAATTCCCCATACTCCGGCAATGCCGGGAAAGAAACTGGAAAAGGGTTTTGCCATATGGTAATTCTCAATGACAAATGTTCCTTCTTGGTTAAGATAGTAGTGAGGCTTATTGCGCATACTCATACTTTTTAATTTCCGATAGGGCATCTTTTGTTCTGATTAATTTCACGCCATACTTTTTCAATTGAGCCAAGAATATTTTACCCTCTTGATACTGGATTGCTTGGACCGCATCCACTATTATGTTTACCGTAAGCCCTGCCCGAAGCAAATCCAAAACTGCCGCTCTTACACAATAATCCAAGGCCACGCCATACACAAAGGCAGCTTTAAAAGGTTTAAGTATCCGCAACAGGTTTAAATCCATAAAAATGTATATATTGTCTTTTTGTACTATAAGCTGCTTATAGCCTTTAATCCTGCGTAACAATTCTTTCTTTTTGATAATAGTAGCAGGGATAAAGAGGCGCCTTTTAAGCAACGTCTGGGGTATTTTCTTCTGTCCCTTGCTTCCTACGACACAGTGCGCGGGAAATTGCTTAAATTCAGGGTCATTTTTTATATGGGTATCTACGGAGGAAATGATCTGAATGTCATTCTTACGGGCAATCGCGGTTAAAGCCTTGAAATGAGGAATAAGCGTTTCCGCGCCCGGGACGTAGAGTTTCCCATAAGGAAGCACAAAATCAACCTGGGTATCAATATCAATAAAAACTATTTCTTTCATACCTTTGCGCTCTTACTGCTACTGGCCTTTCTTACCTTTACGATCATTCGTTGTAAAGAGCGGCTCAAGATTACAGGATAGCGTATCCGGCCTTTCAAGTTTTTGTATTTCGTAGGAAGCGCCTTAAGGTTATCCGCGGCAAAGCTTCTTATCTTCTCCAAGGACGGATAAACAATTGTTATTTTACCACGTTCCATAACCTTTTCAAGTAAGGGCTTGCCCTCAACCTTTTCTCCTTCCAAGCCAATACTATCTTTCTGGTAAAGGCCTTTCTTGGTGTAGACGCGAAAAACCTGTTTTATGCCCGGATAGGTCACTTTTTCTTTACTCAGTTTCATCACAGGGCTTACCCTGCCTTTGGTGTCGCTTATTTGGCTTAATTTGTAGATCACATCCAAATAAGGCGCATCGCTTGAAACACCCATATTTGTACCTACCCCAAAAACATCTATCTTCGCGCCCCGCGCGATTAATTTTCCGATTTTAAATTCATCAAGGTTACCGCTAGCTAAGATTTTGACATGGGATAAACCTGCTTCATTTAACACTCTCCGCGCGCGTTTTGAAATCGCGGCTAAATCTCCGCTATCGAGCCGTATAGCTTTTAAGGCATGCCCCTTTACCTCTAATTCCTTCGCCACGGTAATCGCGTTGGCAACACCCCTATAATAATCATAGGTATCAACTAAAAGTGTTGTAGTATCAGGAAACGTAGAGGCATAGGCGCGAAAGCTTTCTAATTCTGACTTAAAGGACAGCACAAACGAATGCGCCATAGTGCCGGCAACAGGAATGCCGTAGGTCAAACCTGCCAGGGTATTTGAAGTTCCGCAACAGCCCGCGATATAGCTTGAGCGTGACGCAGCCATTGCCGCGTCCGCTCCTTGAGTACGGCGCAGAGAAAAATCATAAACACCCCTTCCTTTAGCAGCCACTACCACCCGGGAAGCTTTGGAACAAAGCGTCGTCGCGACATTACATGTATTCAGGAGACAGCTTTCGACCAGTTGCGCCTCAATGATAGGAGCGGTTATCCGTATCAGCGGTTCATTAGGAAAGAATACTGTCCCCTCAGGTAAGCCGTGGACGCTTCCGGTAAAGCGCAAGGTTTTTAAATAATCAAGGAAGGCGTCCTTAAAAATTCCTTTTTGCTTTAAGAAATCGATATCCTGCGGGCTAAAGGAAAATCCTTCGAGGAATTTCAGGGCATTTTCTAAGCCCGCAGCAACAAAAAAAGAACGGTTTTCAGGCAGTGTGCGGACAAAAAGGTCAAAGGTCGCCTGGAGCCTTACCTTCTGCTCAAAAAAGCTTGCCGCCATGGTAAGCTCGTAGAGGTCAAGCAAAAGGCTCAAACGGCGCATATTATTTCTCGGCTAAGAGCTCAAGATATGTGTCAGGAAGGATATTGCCATGGAACTGTATCTCACCATTGGCATTAATTAAAACATAGGTAGGGATACCAATTACTTTATACGCTGTTGCAACGTGACTTTTTTCATCCATAAGAACAGGCAACGTTATAGCACGCCTACTCAGAAATTTTTTAAGCCGTTCGGGAGAATCATTAATATCGATTGCCAGCACTTCTATCCCCTTGGCTTTGATATTCGGATACTGCTTTTGAAGATGCGGCAATTCTTCAGTACAAAAAGGACACCAGACCGCCCAAAAGAATAATATTACAGGTTTACCCGCAAAATCGCTTAAACTAACCTGTTTACCATCCAAATCACTAATGGTAAAATCAAGGGTTTCAAAGACACCCTGCTTCCTTATAACAGGGGCAGGAAAAACATCTTTGACTGGCTGAGAAACAAAAGAAACAGCTTCAGGGACAGAAGGAACCTCAAGTGCCTTGCTTATCGGAACACTCTCCTTAACCTCCCCTTGAGCAGAAGGTTGCGTTTTAACGGTTCCGCTGCAAGAAGAAAGGATAAACTGTAGCGTTACTATCAACCCAATATTTAAAAATACTTCTTTCTTCACATAAACCTCCCCGCTTTTATAAGGAAATACTCGCCGATAGCAATCAGAATAAAGCCACAGGTTTTCTTTATGTGCATAAGCCATTTTCCTGATCTCGGTAAATTAACTAATAATGAGCTAAATGCCCCCACCAAAATTAATAAAAAACCGACGCCACATGCAAAAACAAATAAAAGGCTTGCGCCATAAACCAGATTTTGCTTAATTGCGACATAGTTGAGTATTACCCCCAGCATTGGAGCAGTACAAGATCCCACGCCAAGTCCGGAAACAAGCCCAAGCAAAAATGCGGAAAAATAAGTACCTGTGTGTTTAACTTTACCCTCCAGATGAATACCCGGAAAATTCAAAGGTATAACATCAAGAAAAGATAACCCGGCAATAATACAAATATTGCCTACAACCAAAAAAGAAAGGGGATGGCTTGAAATCTGGCCAAATAATCTCCCTGTAAGCGCGGCAATAAGCCCTAATACAGAATACGTAACCGCAAGGCCAAGAACATAGACTAAGCTTAAATAGAAACCTTTTACGTGGCTCCCTGCGCCTTTTGCTCCTATAATACCCAAAACTACAGGGATGAGAGGATACACACAGGGAGAAAAACTTACTACTAATCCTCCCAAGAATGCGCCTATGTAATCGAGAAAATTACCTTGTAGATTCATCAATCCACTCTAGATACTGCTTATTGCCCGCAACAATCGGCAAGGCTATAATTTCCGGGACCTCATAGCTATGCAAAGACTTCACTTTCTTTACTACTTTGGGAAACAAGGCTTTTCTTGTTTTTAGGATAAGCAGTGTTTCTTTTGCCTGATCGATCTTTCCCTGCCACCAAAAATGAGACTCTGCCCCATCAATTATAGTGCCACAGGCAACTAATTTCTCCTGAAGTAAGCCTTGAATTATTTTTTGCGCTTCTTCTTTTGAACCTGCAGTAACGAAGATAACAATATACATTTAAAATAAAATATAAAATTGGTTAACGGGTTTGCGGGTAAACCGGTTAACCCGCAAACCGGCTAACTGGCTAACAAATTATCGATCTTCTCTTTCTCAAACCCCACCACAATCTGGCCGTCAATATCGATTACCGGAACACCCATCTGTCCGGAAATTTCTATCATCTTATCCAAACTAACCTTATCCACAGAAACATCAAGATTGGTAAAAGCAATCCCTTGTTGGCTCAAATGTGCTTTTAAACGCACGCAATACGGGCAATTGGGGGTAGAATACACGGTTACGATATGCATAACTATCCTCCTCTGTGAAATTAACTATCCTCTATACGAAGATTAGGTAATCAGGAAATTAGGATCTGGTAATTAGGATATCAGGATATTAGGAACAAAAATAAAAGCAAATATTCCCAATCCCCTAATCTCCTGATACCCAAATCCCGATATCCTAATCACCCGATATCCGCTTTTAACGTGTTACTACCCCGCTCTTTATGGGAACACCTTCTTCACTAATCGGGCTATTCTTTCTCCATAGCGCAGGCACTGCTTCTGTGAACGCTCGTCAGGCATACCGATTGACACAGGGCCATAATGGTCTCCTTTAGGGTCACCTTGAATTATCATACCATGAATAAGCATGGCATTCAAGATATCCAGGATAGTGGTTTCATTGCCTCCTCCGATATTAGCGCTTGAGGCAAAGGCACCGCCGACCCGCCCGTCTAATTTTGTATGGAACTTAACCGAGTCGTCAAAAAGCTTCTTTATGGCGGCTGCCATTGAGCCGTAATAGACAGGAGAGCCAAAGACAATGCCCTGATAATCCAAAAGCTCATCAACCTTGATATCTTCCACATTCTTCAAAACCACATCAACACTTTCCTTTTTCATGCCTTCAAAAATAAACTCAGCCATTTTCTTGGTATGCCCGCTTTGTGAATAATAGGCTAACAGTATCTTTGCCATTGCTTCTCCTATATTTTAAATTTTAAAAATCAATAGTTGCAGGTCTATTGTCAATAGTCTATGGTCTATCGTTTTTATTGACTATAGACTATCGGCTATTGACCTCTCAGTATCCTTTCTCTTACTCTAACATAATCACCGACATCATTCTTCCCGCGGCCTGGCCGTCGCGGCGGTAAGAAAAGAAATCCCTCCGGCAACAGGTGCATATACCGCAGTCATAGAGATGCTCTGGTTTTATCCCGGCACCGCGTAATTGCGAAAGGTTGGTCCGCGCCAGATCCAAGAAGATTTTACCTTTTCTTTTAAGTAACCCTTGAGAGAAATATCCCTTAAACTCAGTGCCTACTTCGTAACAGCACGAGCGAATGCCCGGGCCTAAACCGCAGATGATGTTTTCCACCCGGCTTGAGAATTTACTGCTCATGATATCAAGGGTAACCCCTACAATATTATCTCTTGTCCCTCTCCAGCCGGAATGTAATACCGCTGCCACTCTCTTCTCGGTATCAAGCATAAAAACAGAAAGGCAATCCGCGGTAAAGACTGCAAGAGGTAACTGAGGCTCCGCGGTAATTATCCCGTCATAACCTGGAATCGCCAAAGCATAATCATAAGCGCCATGCCCTTTGTCTTTTTTCGTAGCCACAAAAACATTATTCCCGTGAACCTGCTGTAAACATACCAGCTCACGCGAAGGAATTGCTAATTTTTGCAAGAACTGGCTGCGGTTTTTTCTAAGGTTAGGATTATTTTGAAAGCCTAAATCCTGCTTGCCGCTGCTAAAAGCAGCAAGACAATGATATGCTTTAAAATCATCAAACATATAGTAGCCCGGGGTATCCGGCAAAACCTCTGTCAGCGGCATATTTTCACAGGGAGCGATGAACGCTCGGTATATTTTATAATCTGGTTCATCATCCATACGGCTTCAACCGGATACCTGCCCGCGGCGGTTTCGGCGGAAAGCATCACACAATCTGTGCCGTCGAGTACGGCATTGGCTACATCGGTTACTTCAGCCCGGGTAGGCTGAAGAGATTCCACCATATGCTCAAGCATCTGGGTCGCGGTAATCACCGGTTTCTTCATCTGATTGCATTTCTTTATAATCATTTTCTGGATTACGGGGACCTCCCATATAGGTACACATATCCCCATATCCCCTCGGGCAATAAGAATACAATCGCTTGCTTTTATAATCTCATCGATATTCCTTATTGCCATGCGCGATTCTATTTTTGCCGCAAAAAGGCACTGTGGATGCCTTTCTTTCAAAAGTTTTTTTACTGCCAGGCAATCTTGTTTATCCCGAACAAAAGACTGGGCAATATACTCAACTTTATTCTTAATCCCAAAACCAATATCCTGTATATCTTTCTCGGTAATACGCGGGAATTTTAGGCGCGCCAACGGGATATTGACTCCCTTTCGCTCTTTCAGCCATCCCCCTGCGATAACTTCGGCAAGAAGCTTATCCTTTAAGACCTTTTTGGCCTTAAGCCTGATAGTGCCGTCATCGATAAAAATCTCTGCTCCAGCAGGGATATCAAAAAATGAACCTTTATAGTCGAGATGAACCTCGCAATCACTGCCGACAATCTCTTTCCTAAGCAGCCAAAGTTTTCCCCGCTTCTTGAGCTCAACAGGCCCTGTATCCTTAAGCTTGCCCACTCTAACCCGATTACCCGCTAAATCCTGAAGAATTTTAACTCTGCGCCGATACTTCCGGTTGACCTGGCGAACACTATCTAAGCGCGCCTGATGAGCAGCTGTATCGCCATGAGAAAAATTAAGCCGGGCAACATCCATACCCGCGAAAACCATCTTCCGGATAATTGTTTCAGTTGAACTCGATGGGCCGAGGGTAGCGATTATTTTTGTTTTAGGCATTGTATCGCAATTACCAATCACCAAATCTCAAACACCAAATAAACTCCAATACCCAATAGCCAATAAACAGACTTCTTGTAATTCACCCGTTTTTGTTTGGTTATTGGTTATTCCTGTATATACGCCTTGATAATCTTCTGTTCAGAAGCAGGCTTATCAGAAGGGCCGGTCTGGCAATTTTCTATTTTTTCAACTACCTCATATCCTTCTACTACCTCGCCAAAAATCGTATGGCGCATAGTAAGCCACGGGGTAGCCGCGGTCGTAATAAAAAACTGGCTGCCATTGGTATTTGGGCCGGCGTTCGCCATAGCTAGCAGGCCTTTACGGTCAAACACGACATCCTTTGAAACCTCATCCTCAAACGGCTTACCCCAGATCGATTCTCCTCCCATGCCTGTTCCGGTAGGATCTCCGCCTTGAATCATAAAACTTTTAATTACCCTGTGAAAAATAATACCGTTATAATAGCCTTTCTTAACCAAACCGGTAAAATTTTCAACGGTCTTTGGCGCGACATCAGGAAAAAGCTTTATCACGATATTTCCCTGATTTGTTTCTAAGACGACTTTTTGCTGTGCCTGCGCCATTATCTGCCCTCCCAAAATAAAGGTTAATAAAAAAAACATTACGCCCATCACCTTTTTGCCCATACCTTTATCCTCCTATACTATATGGTAATTTAACCATGTTAAATACGGAAATCGGGAGATCGGGGAATTAGGATTTGGTAATCAGGGAATCAGGATATTAGGAACTAAATGCCGGTTTTTTTCTAATCTTCCAATTTCCCAATCTCCAAATCCTAATCTCCTGATTTCCCAATACCCGATTCTAACATGTTACTACCTCGCATTGATCTCCACTACTTTATTCCGCGAATGCTTCCCACGAACTATCCACACCTGGTTCTTCTTAACCGTGTAATAGTGAGCGAGTATTTCAACTAATGCCTCATTAGCTTTATTGCTTACTGCCGGCGCGACAAGATGGATCTTTAATGAATCTTCGCCCAAGAGCTTAATATCATTACGCCTTGCCCTTGGGATAACTTTAACCTTAAGAATCATCCTTTGGCTTCAATGCCCGTATTCATTCCTGAGGGAGAAAGATCCAATTTATCCTGAAATTTATCCAAGCGTTTTTCGGCATCTGCGTATTTCTGCAGGGCATTCTTAATATGCGAACCAACAAGACGAAAATCTTCGCTAAAGCGTAGTAGATCCTGTTGCAACCGGCCTAAATGCGCGAGAATTTCTTTGGCGTTCTGCTCAACCTGCAGCCCCTTGAGCCCCAGGCAAATCACCTGTAAATAAGCATAGAAAGTATTTGGAGAAACAGGGATGACTCGCTTGATGAGGGCATAACTTAAGAGCTCCTGCTTTATGGTTGCCTCATAGTATACATTTTCCGCGGGAATATACATCAGCGCGAAGTCAAAGGTTCCTTCGTCAGGAACAATGTATTTGGAAGCGATTTCGTTGATACGGTTCTTCACATCATTGACGAATTTTTTAGTGTACAGGGTCCTCTGCTCATCATTGGCTGCCGCCGCCGCGGCCTTGAAATTTTCATAAGGGAATTTCGCGTCGATGGTAACAAGGTTAGCGCCCAAAAAGATAACCGCGTCAACGGTCTCGCCGGATTTAAACGAATATTGCATCCTGTAATGGTCCTTGGGTAATACCTGTGATAGTAAATTCCCGAGCATAGTCTCTCCCATCTCCCCTCGAAATTTAGGCGCCCGCAATAAATCCTGCAAGCCGGAGATGTCCTTGCTTATTTCAAATATCTGGTTATTTGTCTGCTCGAGCTTTCCTAAGCTGTTCTGAAGGTTGCCGATAATGCCGGCAGTAGTGTCCAGGCGCTCGCCAACGCCCCGCTGTGTTTCCTGAATTGCCAAAGACATCTCTTTCAGGCGTTCGTTAAGCTGTGCCGTAACGGCATGCAGCTGCGCGTTAGTCTGCGCGGAAATTTTAAAAAATAAAAGCGCGATAATAACAACAGATAACAAAAATAATACGCTATTTAACCACATCATACCTCATCTTTTTTATTATACCACCGGCTTTCTCAAGATAAAACCTTGGTACTACGGCGTTATGACATAAATTCATGCTACCGCGCTCTATCTTGAAAGCGGGGGTGGCAAGGTTATGTGTGAGCCTCGCCGCAGGCGGGCGAAGACATAACCTTGACAGGATCTCCACCCTATATAACAGAAATTTATGTCACGGTGTACTACTACATTGTTACATAAGTTTCTTAAAATAGCTGTAAAAATGGGTGGCCGGGTTGTGTTTGAGCGGGGCGTACGGAAATTTCTGCGGCTTGGACTCCGCCGCAGGCGGAGCGCAGAAATTTACGCCGAGTGAGGCTTGCCGCAGGAGCAAGCCGAACGTCCCCGCGAAAACATAACCTGGACAGGACCCATTTTTACCATCATATCTATCAAAGAACTTATGTAACAATGCACTACTGTATTTTCTCTTATAACCAACAACCCGTAGTATTGAGAAAGCGCTAACCTGCGGTTGACTTAAAGGATATAGTCTTTTTTAATGCGCTTAAGGGAACCAACGATATTCGTCCTTACCTCAGGGCATGATTTTTCTATCATCTGGATAACTTTAGCGGCCTCATTACGCCTAGTAGTAGCATGGTTGGGGCAGGAGCAAACATGCTCCGGAAATGCCTGTGTTCTGGCAAAAGCGGCAACTTCACTCTCATCGATATACGCAAGAGGACGGATCAAGGTAAGCTCCCCGTTGAAAAGAACCTGTTTAGGGTTCATTCCCGAAATCTCTGAATTAAAAAACATATTCATAAGAATGGTTTCGGCAATATCATCTTTATGGTGGCCGAAGGCAACTTTATTACAGCTAAGCGCCTTTGCGGTTTCAAAAACGGCTTTTCGCTTATTCCATGAACACCAGAAACAGCTAATATCCTTACGGGATTTACAGCCGCCCTCTAAGATATCGACCGTTACTATTTTATATTCATAGCCATAGCGCGCGAAATACGTTTCCAATATTTTTGGATGCACGCACTGATACCCTAAATCAACGTGCACAGCAATCACGCTATAGCGTATAGGGCTGAAGCTAAGTCGAGAGTGCAAAATATTAAGAAGGGCTAAAGAATCTTTCCCTCCGGATACGGCAACGAGAATCCTGTCGCCCTCATCAATCATGTTGTAATCAAAAATCGCCTTACCGACTTTTTTCGAAAAGGAATGCTGCAGGCGCTCATTTTTTTCTTCAGCGAAGGCTACCGGCCCTTCTGAAACATCATGAAAACCTTGAGCGGATTCTTCTGTATTGTGGCGGGAAGGCTCTTCCATGACAGGTTAGTAGGGAAAGAAAAAACGCAGGATATCTTTACCCCAGAAAAGAGATATAAGTGCCGCTAATGAAAGAAACGGCCCATAAGGGATCAAGTGGCTTTTCTTTAAAAGTAAAATATAGACGCCTACTACCGCGCCAAAAAAAGGGGCAATAAAAAAGGTGAGGACAGTAAGCTTCCAGCCGATAAAACTGCCGATCATTGCCAAGAGCTTGACATCTCCGCCGCCCATAGATTCGGTTTCGCCTTCTATGGGCCCTTTCTTCATCAGCTTAAAAATGATAAGGTTCCCCAAAAGGCCGCTTCCATAAATCAATGCCCCTCCGACAAGCGCGCCAATCACAGAATCCATTAAAGGGCTCTGCGTTATTTTCTTAAGGTGAGGAAGGCTTTTAATAAGCGCGAAGAGTATGCCAACCACTATCCCTCCCAACGAAATTTCGTCAGGAATAATACGCCATCTGATATCAATGAACGTAGCAACGATAAGGCCGCAGGCAAATACCGCATACACGAAGAAATTAAATGACAGGCCGTAGTGGGCATATCCGGCGAGAAAGATAACTGCGGTTAATGCTTCTATCAAAGGATATTGAAATGATATCCGTTCCCGGCAATACCGGCATCTGCCTTTGAGAAAAAGAAAACTTATGATAGGAATATTATCAAACCAAAGAATCGATTTCTTACAGAGCGGGCAGTGCGAAGAAGGGCGAACCAAGGAATACCCTTCCGAAGGCATCCGGAAGATACAAACGTTTAAAAAACTGCCAAAAATACTGCCTAATAAAAAAACAAATACGTTAATGGAATTTTCCATGGTCATATTAAAAACATGCTCGTCGATGGTCTATGGTCAATAGTCTATAGACTATTGACCCACATTTTCGCCTTATTGATGTGACGCCCTTACTAACGCGTTACGCATCGTAGCAAGAGGAGCCTTACGCTTAGTCCAGAGCTCAAATGCCGCGGTTCCCTGGTAAAGCAACATCCCTAAGCCGTTACACCCTCGCATACCTTGTGCTCTTATTTTTTTGATTAACTTCGTTGGTGAAGGATTATAGATAATATCATACACAGCCATACTTTTAGGCAAGAGCGCGGTATTAATAGGGAGAGGATCGTTTTTCTTCATACCGCAGACAGACGCATTCACTAATAAATCACTTACGGACAACGCATCAGAGTTAGCAGACTCCGCTGCCGAAGCCCTGCACGCTGGAAACGCGTTCTGAATAGCCCTTGATAATTGTTTGGCCTTAGCCGCTGCCACATCATAGAAAACAATCGTGCTGGCCTTTTCTTTGGCTAACGCGAAACCTATTGCCCTGGCAGCGCCTCCGGAGCCTATAATAAACACATTTTTTGCCCTCGGGCTAAATTTCAAATCGTTTTTAAGAGAGGCAATAAAGCCCGCGGCATCCGTATTATAGCCGATATACCGGCCTCTTGTATTAACGACAGTATTTACCGCTCCGATTTGTTTGGCCAGGCTATCCAACTCATCCACATAGGGAATAACCATTTCCTTATAAGGAACGGTAACATTGAATCCGGCTACCTTCATGAGTTTTAATTGCGTAAGCGCCCCAGAAAATTCTTCTTTTGATTTCTCAAAAAGCATATACACCGCATTGAGCTTTAACTTCTTAAATGCGGCATTATGCATAGCCGGGGATAAACTATGGGTAACCGGATATCCTATCAAGCCGTAGAGAGAGGGAGAGTTTTCCATTTTCATTCACGCTCAAGCTTTTTACCAAACGCTATTTGCAAAAACTGTTGCCACTGCTCTTGATAAAAATCATTAAGAATAGGATACTCCTCTTTCAAACGCAGCTCAATTTCAGCAAAAGTAAGTTGCCTTACTTTTGTAGGCAAACGGGTATTCTCTGGATGTTCTAGGGGAAACACCCCATAAAGTATATTCCAGAAGTTTTTCCAGTCTTCCTGCTGAAAACTGATAAAAGGTTCACCTATTATTCCTCTTAAACTTTCTTCTCTATCAGAAAGGAAAATAGGTATTCTTCTTTCAGGGTATAATGCCGTGCCTATATTAGCAAGATAAATATTAACAGTTTCCAGCAAATCTTTTCCATCCTGCTGCAGATTTTTACTTGCAATAAACAGTAGAGAAGCAAAAACTGCGAGAAGAACGAACCATTTCTTTAATCTGTATGGTGAATCCATGCCTAGTGCTCTGTCAACTTAATTCTTAGTAGTATAGCGAAGTTAACTCCGCACTTCCGCTAATCCCGCCTTTTGTGGGGCTTCGGCGTTCTCCGCCTACGGCGGATGAGCACCCCTCAATCGTAGGGGAAATTTTTCCCCACGCTCCTTTTAGTACACCGTTACACTAATAAAAACTAATCTAACGGTGTACTAGCACCAAATACCATTAACATAAGCAAGAATCTGACTATCGCCGTGAAAAAAGCTTATTTTGCAAAGACTATTTTGTTAATCGCCTGCAAATACGCCCTTATTGAAGCCTCTATAATATCGGTAGAACTTGCCCTGCCGGAAATTTCTTTACCATTACATCTGAGGCGCACGCTCGCTTCTCCTTGGGCGTCTTCACCTCGGGTCACCGATTGTAAACTATAATCCAAAAGCTGGCATTTCACGCGGGTAATCCCCTCTATCGCCTTATAACAGGCATCTACGGGGCCATCCCCGGATGCGGTGTTCTCAAAAATCTTTCCTCTAAAAACAAGGCGTATCCGCGCGCTCGGCTGGATACGATTACCTGAGCTAATGACAAAGGTGTTCAGGCGCCAGACCTCAGGCACCTTCCCTTCAATCTCCTCTTGTATAAGCGCCATGATATCATCGTCAAAAACCTGCTTTTTCTTATCTGCCAAGGCCTTAAATTTCTTAAATACCTCATCTATCTCATGATCATTGGGTTTGTAGCCGAGCTTTAGAAGCCTTTCCTTAAAGGCATGGCGTCCGGAGTGTTTTCCCAATACCAAACTTTCAACCTTAAAGCCAACATCTTCCGCGCGGATTATTTCGTACGTAGCCCTTTTTTTTAACACACCATCCTGGTGGATTCCCGACTCGTGCCTGAAGGCGTTAAGCCCCACGATTGCCTTATTTGGGGCAATAACAAAACCGGTCAATTTACTCACCAGGCGCGATGTCTTATAAATCTCCCTGGCATTAATTGAAGTCTTTGCTTTAAATCTGTCTCGGCGCACCACGAGCCCCATGACGATCTCCTCCATTGAGGCATTCCCCGCCCGCTCGCCGATTCCATTGATAGTACATTCCACCTGCCGGGCGCCATTTTGAACTGCCGCCAATGAATTAGCCACCGCGAGGCCCAAATCATTATGACAATGCACCGAAATAACGGCTCGGCTGATATTAGGAACATTTTCCTTAAGAGACTTTATCACATTGCCATATTCAAAAGGCTCGCTGTAGCCAACCGTATCGGGAATGTTGACTGTCCTGGCACCCGCGGTAATTACGGCTTCAACAACTCGAAAGAGAAATTCCCTTTCCGTGCGCGAAGCATCTTCCGGAGAAAATTCAATATCTCCGCATAGATTCCGCGCGTATTTGACTGCTTTTACCGCTAAACGCAGGATTTCATCTTCAGCCTTTTTAAGCTTATACCGCATATGTATCTTCGATGTCGCCAAAAATACATGGATGCGCGCCTGGCGTGCTTTTTTTGTTGCCTGAAAGGCACTATCAATATCTTTAGGGATAGCCCGCGCTAAGGCGCAGACCGCAGATTTTTTGATTTCTTTTGCAACCAGAGAAACAGCGGCAAAATCTCCCGGGCTCGAAATAGGAAACCCTGCCTCTATCACATCAACTCCCAGCCTCTCAAGCGCAAAGGCAATATCCAGCTTTTCCTTCTGATTTAAAGAAGCTCCCGGAGCCTGCTCGCCGTCTCTGAGTGTCGTATCAAAAATAATTATTTTTTCCACGTGGCTTACAACCCTTCTATCTCTATATATCCCGAAGATTCCAGGAACTTGCCTTCGGATAAGGTATAGGCCATCGTTAACGCCTTGATGTTACTAGCTATACCTAAAAGGCCATCAATGTCTTCCTTTGAAAAATCAACCCTTGTATTTGGTGTAAGGCTATTTTTCCATTGTCTAAAGGATTTTATTAATCTCAGATTATCGAGTAACCGTGTTACATCAAAATAGAGCATGTAAGAATAAGATTCACCCAAAGTAGCCTTTACAGTTTCAAAATACAGGTTTGAATCAAAAGAACCCAGCGTATGCTTATAGACATCGATGGCTCTTTTGGTTACGTCTGGAGATAATGAAAAAATAACATACGTATCCACAACACAATAGTTTACCTTAAGCTCCTCTATGGGAAAACCAGGGATATCGATACTGTAGATAGATACGCCGCCATAGTCATCACTCTTTAACGCCAAGAGAGGCTTTTGCGTCTGGACTCCCTGTACAGCCTGTTCATGAGCCTGCTGCGCCTGCGCCTTTTCTATCTGCTGCACGAACGCGTTCGCGGTATCCAAAAGATGCTCAAGCGCTTGTGTTAACACTGCCTGTGTTTTAACGCTGTCCTTTACTTCACAAAAGATATAGAATTGCGGCAATACCATAGCCGCGCCTACACTGTGCTCTGCTACAGGCTCTAATCCTGAAACACCCTGCCGGATATTACTCTCTTTCAAATCAACCAGCACCATTCCAAAATTATTTCCCAATAAAGAAACGATATCATTCTCTATATTCACCCCTAAAAACGACTCCACCGTTTTCAACACGGCCTCAAAGCTCATGTTTTCTAACTGGCCTGTATGCCCTTGGTAACGGGGGTCATTTTTCATCTCTGCTCTTAGCATCTCCTGAAAGGAAGAATAAAACTTCTTTAAAAATATCCAGCTAGCAGGGAAATTCTGACTGCCCGCGTAATAGAGGATAGGCGCCCTGGGCACAAGCGAATTCACCCGCGGGTCCACCCCTTTATCGGAAATGATACCCTCAAGTAAACCGGCCTCACCGGCGTTCTTGTTAAGCAGGGCATATGATTTAAAGACAAAACCGGCCCTCGCCTCAGCATAATCGATATAAAATGCCTGGCCGCCAAACGTATCCATAAGCTCTACCATCGGCTTCATAGCGGCAAACGATTCTATGGATTTTTCTTTAGACTGCTGTGAGCCAAGCCTATTAGACGCGTAGTGATGCAGAATTTCCTGATAATAGCGTTTGGTATTGCTGTAGCCCCAGCATAAAGCGTCTTTTTTGATTTTTGAGGTAGCATTCTGGAAATCGGACGCGGTAAGCAGGCTGCCATGATGCTCTTTATCCCTGAATAAATCGATGCTTTTTTCAATATACAGCTTGCTATTACAGACAATCATTACATCGCTGATAAGGGCAGCGTGCACGGACATTGCTAAAGCAGGCAAAGTATAACTGGTGATACTTATTCCCTTGTATTTTTTATGCGCACTCTTATCTTTGGTTGTAAACAAAAGATAGAAATCAGCAATTGCCTTTTTGACGCGTACATGTTTTTTGTTATCCACGCGCGTTAAGAGAAGAAAATCTCCAATGCCACTCTCCGCAGCGGAGATCTTTTCCCCTCCCAGAGAAAAGACCGCAAGAGCCGTATCACGCTGGGTAAAATCGGCTAGAAAAGGAACCTTTGCACGTAGCTTCTCTATCTGGGGTTTGATACTTTTCTCATACACCGAAGATGCTGATAACTGACGAAAAAACGAGGAAGAGGAAATATTTTTTATTTTTTCGGCGGGATTATACGCATACACATAGTAAAGCGCGTCGTCAGGAACCAAGCTTTCTAAAGAACTAATCTTTGGTTGGCGCGATATACTATAATAATAAAAAACCGCAGCCGACCCAAGCGCCAAAACCAAGGTTATCCCTAACCATTTTTTCATCTTATCCGTTTAAAGCCTCTTTAACCCTAGCGCTATTTTTTCATCCACGGCATCATTTCACGCAATTGCGCCCCCACTTTTTCGATGGGGTGATTATCGCCTTCTTGCATAAGCTTATTGAAATTGGGCCTTCCCCGTTCATTCTCTTTGATCCATTCCTTAGCAAATGCGCCTGTCCGAATCTCCTTTAAGATTTTCTTCATCTCTTTGCGCGTTTCTTTATTGATAACTCGCGGGCCTCGGGTTAAGTCTCCGTAGCAGGCGGTATTAGAAACCCCCCTGCGCATTCCGCTGATACCCCGCTCCTGAATCAGATCGGTAATAAGCTTAAGCTCGTGCAAAACCTCAAAATAGGCAATTTCCGGTTGGTATCCGGCATCGATAAGCGTATCAAAACCAGCCTTGATTAATTCGGTAACTCCTCCGCAAAGCACCGCCTGCTCCCCGAAAAGGTCTGTCTCGGTTTCTTCCTCAAAAGTAGTTTCAATTACCCCGGCCTTCGTTGCCTTTAATGCCTTGGCATAGGCAAGGGCTATATTCAGCGCTTGAGAGCTTGCATTTTGATAAATCGCGACTAACGACGGGACTCCTTTATCTTCCTCATACATCCTCCTTACCAAAGCGCCCGGCCCTTTCGGGGCAATCATAAACACATCCACATCCTTTGGCGGAACAATCTGTTTAAAATGGATATTAAACCCGTGCGAAAAACAAAGAGCTTTACCTTTTTTAAGGCTTGGCTCAACCGCGTCTTTGTATACCTTTGCCTGCACATGGTCTTGAGTAAGAATTTGGATAATATCAGCCTTCGCGCATGCCTCTTTTGCGCTCAAGGGGCTAAACCCATCCTTCTTTGCCTGCTCGTAATTAGGCGTACCCTCAACTTCCGAAACTATCACTTTACAGCCTGAATCCCTCAGGCATAAAGATTGGCCTCTTCCCTGAATTCCATAACCGATAATGGCAATCACTTTATCTTTTAACACGTTCACATCCGCGTCTTTGTCATAATACACTTTTACCATGGATAACCCCTTTCTCTGCTTGGTTAATACAAACGAATAAATAGCTTTACATTTAACACGAATTTGCACAAATTACACACAAATACACACGAATTAAATCTCGTTTTTTATTTGTGGTAATTCGGCTTTTGATTCGTGTGCAATTCGTATTAATTCGTGCTTAACAATATCAATTTATTTTTTGCGTTCGTAGTAGCAGGCCTTACACCGCCATCGCGATTCTTCCTGTCCGGATGAGCTCCTTAATCCCAAACCGGCTTAATTCGCGAAGCAATTCTTTAATAACACCCTGCTCTCCCATAAACTCAATTATCACGCTATTTTTTTTACGCTTAACGATGATTGCCTTATATTTATCCAAGAGGCCTTCTAACGCAGCCTTTGTTTTAGCCGAATACGCGACCGTTGCTAAAATTAACTCTCTCTCAACATGCTCTTTTTTGGTAAAATCAGTAACGGTAAGCACATCAATAAGCCTATTAAGCTGTTTTTTTATCTGCTCCAATATTTTCTCATCTTCGGCGTCCACGACAATGGTCATGCACGATATCGCGGGGTCGTGCGTTTCGCTCACCGCTAACGAAGCTATATTGTAACCTCTAGCGCTAAACAACCCGGCAATACGCGCCAGGACCCCGAACTTATTTTCCACGATAACTGATATTGTATGTTTCACTCGTCGCTACCGCTCCTCATACACGAATTAACACGAATCAAAAACAAAATTATCACGAATGTATTCGTGTAAATTCGATTTATAATTCGCGTCTATTCGCGTTCACGCCATGCCGCCGATCATTCGATTAATGGCTTCACCTGCCGGCACCATAGGATACACATTCTCCTCTTCCTCAACCACAAAATCAAGCATCACAGTGTTATCAATTGCTATTGCCTTTTTAATCGCGGCACGCACATCTTCTTTTTTGGTTATACGCATTCCGACAGCGCCATAGCTTTCAGCTAACTTCACAAAATCAGGATTACAAAGCTTCACTGAAGAATACCGCTTCTTATAAAATAGCTCCTGCCACTGCCTCACCATTCCTAGGTATCCATTATTAAGAATCGCGATTTTTACCGGTATTTTATTACAGACCACCGTCATAAGCTCCTGGCTATTCATCTGTATCGAACCATCACCGGCAATATCAAACACGATTTTATCCGGGCAAGCTACCTTTACCCCCATTGCCGCGGGAAACCCAAAACCCATAGTACCAAGCCCGCCGCTTGAAATAAAAGTGCGCGGCTTAGTATATTTATACCATTGACAACTCCACATCTGGTTTTGCCCGACTTCCGTGGTAATAATCGCCTCGCCTTTGGTAACCTCATAAATCTGTTCTATCACAAACTGCGGCTTAATCCTATTGCCTTCATCGCGATAGCGTAAAGGATGTTTTGCCTTCCACTCTTTAACCTGCTCAAGCCATTTCTTAGTATCTGGCTTCTTTTTTATCTCTTCTAAGAGCTGGCCTAGAATATTCTTAGCGTCTCCTACAATAGGGATATCTACCCGCACAGTCTTGCTGATAGACGTAGGGTCAATATCAATATGGATTATCTTAGCATGTGGAGCGAAAGAGGAAACCCTTCCGGTAACCCTGTCATCAAAACGCGCGCCAATGGCAATAATTAAATCCGACTCCATAGTCGCGTGATTCGCGTAGGCTGTCCCGTGCATACCCAGCATCCCTAATGATAATTCGTGCGTTCCCGGAAAAGCGCCTAACCCCATCATCGTCATTGTCACCGGCGCAAGAATTGTTTCCGCTAATTCTTTCACTTCCTGATGCGCCCCAGAAATAATCACTCCTCCGCCGATATAAAGAATGGGGCGCTTTGACGCCGCAATCAACCTTGCCGCCTTTTTGATTTGGCCGGGATGGCCAAAAAGAGTAGGTTTATATCCGCGGATAAAAACCTCCTGCGGCCACAGGAAATCACACTCCGCCTGCTGAACATCAACAGGCAAATCAATTACCACCGGGCCCGGCCTTCCCGTTAAGGCAAGATGAAATGCTTCACGCACTACTAAGGCCAAATCCTTCACATCCTTCACCAAATAATTATGCTTGGAAATAGACCTGGTAATCCCGGTAATATCTGCTTCCTGAAAGGCGTCATTTCCGATAAGGAAGGTCTTTACCTGTCCTGTGATTGCCACCATAGGAATAGAATCCATATAGGCATTGGCAATTCCGGTAGTAAGGTTCGTTGCCCCCGGCCCTGACGTAGCAAGGCAGACTCCCACTTTACCGGTTGCCCGGGCATAGCCGTCTGCCGCGTGCGCCGCCCCTTGCTCATGGCGGGTTAAAATAAAACGTATTTTAGAGTCATAGAGCTTGTCAAAAATAGGCAGCACCACTCCCCCGGGATAGCCAAACATAACCTCTACCCCTTCACGTTCCAAACACTCAATTAATATTTGCGCGCCAGTCATATTTTCATTGCTACATTTAAAACTGTTAAACTGCTAAATGGCTAAACTGTTTAACACTTTAACACTTTAACAATGTAACAGTTTAACAGTTTAAGATGGCTCCCTTATCCGCCGAAGAAACAAGCCTTGCATAGCGCGATAAATAGCCTGTGGTGATCTTTGGCTTGTGCGGTTTGCATTTACTTAAACGCTCTTGTAATTCCTTATCGCTTATGGCGATATCTAATTTCCTCCTCAGTATATCAATCTTAATCAGGTCGCCGTCGTGTATTGCGGCTATCGGGCCGCATCCTTGGGCTTCCGGCGAGATATGGCCGATGCAAGGGCCGCGGGTACCTCCGGAAAAACGCCCGTCTGTAATAAGTGCGACATCATCAGATAACCCCATCCCTACAATCGCGCTCGTTGGAGAAAGCATCTCGCGCATACCCGGTCCTCCAGCAGGGCCTTCATAGCGGATGACTACGACATGGCCTTTATGGATTTCTCCGTTTAAAATCGCCTTCATTGCTTCCTCTTCAGAATTAAAGCAAATTGCTTTTCCGGAAAAAACCTTCATCTTTTCTGAAACAGCCGCTTGTTTTACTACAGCGCCGCTGGGTGCCAGGTTGCCATAAAGAACAGCAATCCCTCCTTCTTTATGGTAAGGCTTATCCAAAGGCCGGATAACGTCGTTATCGAAAATCTCTGCTTCATCAGCGATAGCATAAATGCTCTTGGCATTGACCGTGGGATTATTTTTCAGCCTCTCCTTAAGCCGCTTTAATACGGCAGGGATACCTCCTGCGTATTCCAAGTCTTCCATATAAAAATTTCCTGACGGCTCAAGTGAACAAATATTTGGCGTAGTTTTAGATATTTCATCAAAAACAGACAAAGGCAAATCTACCCCCGCGTCATTGGCAATGGCTAATAAATGCAAGACAGTATTTGAGGAACCTCCTAATGCCATATCTACCGTAACCGCGTTATAAAAGGCGTTCTTATTCATAATAGAGCGAGGTTTGATATCTTTTTGCACCAGGTACACCGCCCTCTTGCCGGATTCAAAAGCAATCCGTTCTTTTTTGGCTAAAGCCACCATACTGGTGGCGCAACCGGTTAAACTCATCCCCATGGTTTCGGTAAGGCACGCCATCGTATTAGCAGTATAGAGCCCCTGGCAGGAACCGGAGCCGGGGCAGGCACACATCTCTATCGTTTCAATCTCTTTCTTAGAAATCTCTCCCTTTTTTGCCTTGGCTACCGCTTCAAAGGTATCACGCACAAGTGATAAGCGTTTACCGCGCAATCGCCCTGTGACCATAGGCCCGGCAGTAACCACCACCGAAGGTATATTAAGCCGCGCCACAGCCATAAGCATGCCGGGAGTAATTTTGTCGCAGTTGGTTAAAAGCACTAATCCATCCAGACAATGGGCATTGGCGATAGATTCAACCATATCCGCGATAAGCTCACGTGAGGCCAAAGAATAATGCATTCCGGCATGCCCCATAGCAATCCCATCGCAAATACCGGGGATACCGAATACAAAGGGCCTGCCGCCTCCGGCGTAAATTCCGTTTTCAATCGCCTGCTCCAAAGGGCGCATTTGGGTATGTCCCGGGACAAGGTCAGTAAAACTTGAGGCGATGCCGATAAACGGCTTGCTTAAATCCTCCCGGGTAATCCCAGTTGCAAAAAGCAATGCCCTATGAGGAATTCGCTCAACCCCCTTTTTAATTGTATCCGAACGCATAGCCACCTTCTTTCAATGTACTGGTCACCAAGTCACCACGTCACAAAGTCACCGGTTTTTTTACTGGTGACTGGTGACATTGTGACCAGGTGACTTTTTTAATCTGCCCCTTCTCCGTCATGCACTACCTGCGCGCCTTCTTTTCTTTTGCGAGAAATAACTCTCTTGAGGCTCACATATTTATCTACCAGTTCTTTTTTATTAATCATAGCAAGCTGTTTAAAAAGAAACTCAAATTTTTTTTCTATTTCTCCCGCGATCGCGTCCCTGACTGAATCGGCTAAGCCCATAATATCGCGCTTAAACGGCCCTAACGCCTTCTTTCTTGTTTTGTAGAAAAACTGCTCATCGGTTTCGCCCTCTTTTTTTTCTGAGGCGGCATTTACTTTAAGCCACGCGTAAATCTTTTCTTTTAACTCATGAGGAAAGTGTGGTGAGTCATAGATCATATTCTGAAATTCGGTCGCCAGGTGCACTTCAGCAGTTTCACATTCCGCGAATTTATGGAATGCCTCTGACGGCAATGTTGATGCTCCATGCTGAACCGCGCCGGCTAAGCCAAATTCTTTTCTGGCAATTTCAGATAACGCCTTTAAGGTGTCAAAATCAAGGGCTACCTGGGCAATAGTGCCGTCAGGCAGGACCACTCCGCCATGAGACGTGCCGGTCTGCACAGAAATTTTGCTTATGCCGATTAATCCTTTTCGCAGCCTCTCCTTAAAACCATCCATAAATACCCGCAGCTCCTCAGGCGTTGAATTCTTATGCCCAACCTCGCCAATCTCTCCTCCTACGGAAACGGTGATTCCTCTAGGCTCAATCCGCCGGATAAACTGGGTTAGCTTGGCACAGGTATCAAAATTATAATATTGCTGCTTTTTTACGCTCGATTGCGATAAATCAACGAGCGTTGATGAATCTATGTCTATGTTATAAAAACCGAACTCAATTGCCTCAGCAATGAGGGCCTGCAAAGTTTCTATTTCTTTTTCCGGATTTTCCTTAAATTTCTTGATATTCACCTGGGTGTGGTCTGCCTGGATAAACACAGGGCCTGAGTAACCTTCCTTAATTGCCGCTGCCAGTATCATGGCTCCATATTCACAGGGCGGCTGGCTGGTATAGCCCATTTCGCTCTTGGCAATTTCAAAAATAAACGCCCCTGAGTTATTACGCTGGGCTACTCTGAATAGTGCCCGTGCCAAATCATAGGTCATAGAACGTAAATTGATTGCCGGCACAGTAAACCCGCCAAAGCCTTCTTTTGCCCGGGCACTATAAAAATCATGTATGGATGCCGGATAAATACCGCTCTTATAGGCAATCCCTAAAATCTTTTTATAAATCCTCTTCTTGGTTTCAACATCATCTATCGCGATTAAGTCTTTCACAAAACCGCTTATATCTTTTCCACGCCTAGCCATCTCTTAAAACTCTCCTTTCAATTATGTTATCAATACAAATACACTACCTAATTTTACTATCACGAATTAACACGAATCACACACGAATTTCCACGAATTACTTTCAACGAGAATTCGTGTTAATTCGGCTTTTTATTCGTGGGAATTTGTGTTTATTTAACCATACCTATGTGAGCACCTTAACCAAATTATAAAAATGGTCTACTTTTAAATCTTTCTTTCGTATCGCGGTTTCCAAATCAAGCACTATAATCTTACTGTCCTTAATCCCGACCACCTTATGTGTTTCACCGCGCAACAGGCAATCAACTGCCGCATGTCCCAGGCCCAGCGCCAATGCCCGGCTAAATGCCGTGGGGCGGCCACCCCTTTGCACATGGCCTAAAACCACCTCGCGGGTCTCAAGGCTGGTCATTTCTGTTATCTTTCGGGCAATGTCTTGCGCCTTTGCCGCGCCCTCAGCCACGACTACAATCCAGCTGATTTTTCCCCTTATGTTTCCCTCCACAATGCCATGGCACATACTTTCTAAATTTAATTCCCGTTCCGGGATAATGACGTCTTCACATCCGCCGGCTAATGCCACTTGTAAGGCAATATAGCCTGAGCTTCTCCCCATCACCTCAACTACAAAAATTCTCTCCATTGAGGTTGCGGTATCTCGGATATTATCAATTGCCAAAAGAGCAGTATTGATTGCGGTATCCGCTCCAATAGTTTCATCTATGCCGTTTATGTCATTATCAATTGACGCGGGAATACCTACGCAAGGGACATTGTATTTTTTATAAAACTCGTATGCCCCCCGGAAACTGCCGTCGCCTCCAATAACTACAAGCGCGTCAATCGAATCTTTCTTTACTGTCTGATATGCCCGCGATTGGCCTTCCTCGGTTTTAAATTCAGCGCAGCGCGCGGTCTTAAGTATCGTGCCTCCCTGATTAATGATACCAGAGACCGAACGATGGTCTAAAGGCTTTATTTCTTCATTAATGAGGCCCCACCAGCCGCGGAATATCCCGGTAACCTCTATTTTCCTGCTTAGCGCGTATCTAACCACACTGCGGATAGCCGCATTCATTCCCGGGGCATCGCCGCCAGCGGTTAAGACCCCGATTTTCTTTAGTGCCATATTATTTTTGCCTAATTTTCACGATCCCTGCCGGCTCATTTTAGGAAATATTTTTTTTAGCCCCGCGGCAAAAAGAACGATAACAATGACTAACAGTAAAAGTTTTACTATAGTAAAGGCGTGACGAAACGCCTTACAATACCTTACCGATACACTAGGGCTTTCCTTCTCAGTCACTATTAATTTTGAAAAATAAAAAAGCTTGCCCTCTTGTGGAATATCAATCCTAATGGGTAATACCCCTTTCATCTGCGCGGATTGCACCTCATCATAAAAACCCTCCGTCACCACAGACTGTCCGGCAAACTGCTGGCCAACATTTGATTCAAGCCTATAGCCAGCGGCTTTTGACATTGGCGCCCTTTCTTTAGTTCTAAAATCATCGGCAACAGGGAACATACTCGCCTTCACCTGCTTAACATCTCCGCCAAAGTTAAAATAAGCATACTCAGATGGTAAATAAAGCGACCACTGCAAACTGCTTATTGGTATATCGTTTTGCGGTAAATTAAGTTTTATGTTTCCCAAAAATTTCATGGTAGGGGTTTTATCTAAATACACAATTTCTACCGGAAACTGCGTAAGCCCTTCTTCCCTTAACTGCGATTTTTCTAAAGGAATGAGAATATGCCCATTCTTGTCTTTGGCTGGCTTTACCGGCTTACCCGCCACGAATACGCTCCATAAAACAGATTCCTCAGGCAGCGTCAATCGGAGATATTGTTTGACGTTATTTCTGAGCTGGTAAATTGCTTTGGTAAGGCTTTTACCTTCATTGGTCTGCAAGGTAACAAAAGCAGCGGAATCAATCGTCGCCACCAGCACAGGCACTTCTTCATGTTTGGTAACATCTATCGCGATGGTAAAGGGATGCTTCAGGTATTTAAAAGCCAGGAGAATCGGATTAGCCGTCATGCCCCAAAGCGAGGAGGGTAATTCTTTTACATCAATAAGCGTGGCATTTTCGGTTTTATTTATCGCCAGCTCTACATTTGTTGCCGCGGCTAAGCCAAGAAAACCTTTTTCCCTTTCTGCTCCCAAAGCTTGAATCCAGGGGATCTGCGCGACGACCGAGCCGTCTCCGATTTTTCTTTCGTAGGTTACGTTAAGGGTATAATTACCTTTTGTGCCAAAAGTAAAATAGACATCCACATACTGCAGGTTTTCTTTCTGGGAAATTTTCCAATCCCGCAAATTTTTTCCCTGGACATCAAGGATAGCGATATCTTCCGGCAAGGCAATGCGCGCGTTGGAAATTTCTGACTGCAGTATGGAATAATTTAAGATAGACTGACAACGTATCAAGCCTTCACCAATAGAAACAGAGCTTACCGTATCCACGTACACCTTTGGCTCCAATTTAACAGGGGTAATAGTCTCTTTCGGAAGGGCCTTTGACCAGCGCACGGTTATGGTATTGGTATTGGGCATGACCGCCCAGGCAACCGTCTTCTTAGGCGCTTTCTTTACCTCCAGCCTGATTGAAGGCTCAACAAATATCTCTACATCATCCTCTTCCATAGCAAACTCAAACTGGGAAATCGGCGCGGGAATAGATTCAAAGCTGAAATTCCCCGGGCCATTTTCTCTTTCTCGGGAAGCCTTGATTAAAAACTCCATATCCAAAGTATACCTGCCCGGTTTATCTATCATCAGGTAATATTTTCCTGACTGCATGACCACAAAAGAAGTTCCTCTGTTTACGCTTACTTCAATAAGCCCTACAGTATTCTTTGCCAGAGGAATCTGCGTCCATCCCTTTTTAAAAACCTCAAAAACAATACTGCCTTTAACCGTTACCACATCTTCTTCTATTTCCGCCTTATAATCTGTTCTGTAGATTGCGTACGAAGAAAACACCGGCGCGTTTCCTTCCGCCCTTTGAAGCATGTCAGCGGAAACATCCCGGTCAGCCTTTGCCGCTTTCCGCGCTTGCTGGCTCTTGCCTTCTTCTTGCGGCTTATTACTCTGCTGCTCATTATCCACATAATACGGCTCGTACTGAGCAGCCTGCTGCATATTCTTCGAGGCATTAATCTTTTGCTGAATCTTTTCCTGTAACCCTCCGGCCAGAAGCAGCGCAGGTATACTGATAACAAACGCTAGAAATAAAAACAAGGAAACTCCTGTTTTATGTTTTAGCTTCATTCTGCGTGCCTCCTATCATACTATGTGTAAATAACCATGAAAATGAGGAAATTAGGTGAATCAGGGAATTAGGGTTTGGAGACTAGGATATCAGGATATAAGGAAAAAATCGAAATTCCCGGCTTCCCCGATTCCCAAATCCCAATCTCCCAGTATCCTGATACCCCTGACTGCCACAGGCAGGCGTTTTTAACATATTACTAGCTCGCTATTCTGCGAGCTTCTAAGACAAAGCTTTATTTTAGGGAAGCCCTGCCTTGCAATAAACCTACGTTCCCTCTTCCCAACTGGAAAGATATTTTTCCTGTTTCGCGGTCAACGTATCAATCTTTATCCCCATTGAGTCTAATTTCAGCTTAGCGATGTTTTCATCAATATGCTTTGGCACTGAATACACCGCGTGCTCTAACTCTTTATGTTTTTTTACGATATATTCGGCAGACAGCGCCTGATTGGCAAACGACATATCCATAACGCTTGCCGGATGCCCCTCCGCGGAAGCAAGGTTAATGAGACGACCCTCGCCTAAAAGATAAATCCTCCTGCCGCTAGCCAACGTATATTCTTCCACAAAATTACGGAGGGTCCTTTTCTTTTTGCTTAAGCCCTCTAAAGCCGGAATATCTATTTCCACATTAAAATGCCCGGAGTTAGCCACAATCGCGCCGTCTTTCATCTTGGTAAAATGCTCTTTACGGATAACACTGATATCGCCGGTAACAGTCAAAAATATCTCTCCGATTTCTGCCGCTTCCCCAATAGGCATCACCTCATAACCGTCCATAGTCGCCTCTAACGCTCTTATGGCATCTACTTCAACCACGATAACTCTTGCTCCCATGCCGCGGGCGCGCATCGCCACACCCTTACCGCACCAGCCATAGCCGCAGACTACAAAAGCGCATCCAGCGATTAATGTATTGGTCGCGCGGATTATCCCATCAATGGTAGATTGTCCTGTGCCGTAACGATTGTCAAAAAGATGCTTGGTCTGGGCGTCATTAACCGCGATAATGGGATAGTGCAGCTTTCCATCTTTTTGCATTGCCCGCAAGCGAATCACGCCGGTCGTTGTCTCCTCGGTTCCCCCCAATATATCGGATAACAAATCTTCTCTCTTTTGGTGAATAGTCGAAACGATGTCCGCGCCATCATCCATAGTAAGAGTGGGCTTTCCATCCAACGCGCTGTTGATATGGTGATAGTATGTCCGTGTATCTTCGCCCTTAATGGAAAAGGTCGCGATTTTGAAATCTTTTACCAATGATGCCGCAACATCATCCTGCGTCGATAAAGGGTTAGACGCGCACAGGCGTATTTCCGCGCCGCCTGTCTTTAACACATCCATCAACACCCCTGTTTCCGTAGTCACATGAAGACAGGCAACAACACGCGTTCCCCGCAACGGTTTTTCTTTGCTGAACCTTTTTTTGATAAGTTTTAATACCGGCATATTGTTGCTTGCCCACTCAATCCTTAATCGTCCGGCCGTAGATAATTTTATATCCTTAACATCATAGTCCATGTATACTCCTGTTATTTTTAATTTACGAAGGACGAGGGATGAAAGACGTAAGACGTTTTTGTTCGTCCTACGTCCCTCGTCTTTCGTCTCTCGTTTTATAACTTGGCTGCTTGCTTTTTTAAAAGCTGCGCCTTATCGGTCAATTCCCAGCTAAATTCCGGCTCGGTCCTGCCAAAATGCCCATAGCAAGCAGTTTTCCTGTATATAGGCCTGAGCAAATCCAGGCTCTGAATCATCCCCTGAGGGGTCATATCAAAATTGTTCTTAATAAGCTTTTCTATCGCGGGCTCAGAAATCTTTCCTGTCCCGTAGGTATCAACCATTACCGCCAAAGGCTCCGCCTTGCCGATAACATAGGCAACATGAATAAGGCATTTCTCGGCGATACCCGCGGCAACGATATTCTTGGCAATGTACCTGCCCATATAGGCGGCCGAACGGTCAACTTTTGTCGGGTCTTTCCCGGAAAACGCCCCGCCTCCTGAAGCAACCATTCCGCCATAGGTATCAACCACTATCTTTCGCCCAGTCATTCCGGTATCCGATTGAGGGCCACCAACCACAAATTTTCCGGTTTCATTGATATAAAACTTGGTGTCTTTATCTAAATACTCTTTCACTATAGGCTTGACAATCTCATCGATAATTTCCTGCTTCGCTTTTTTGGTGATATGCATGCCTGAGCTATCAAGGATTTCCTCAGTGTGCTGGCAGGCAATAACCACGGAATCCACTCGCTTAGGATGTCCATCAACATATTCCACGCTCACCTGACTCTTACAATCAGGGCCGAGATATTTGAGAATCTTTGCCCTTCTTACCTCAGCAGTTTTCCTTACCAAATGGTGCGCGAGCATAATGGGAAGCGGCATAAGTTCAGGGGTTTCCCTACAGGCATACCCAACCATAAATCCCTGATCGCCGGCGCCTCCGGTATTTACTCCCTGGGCAATATCCGGAGACTGGCTGTGGATGGTATTAATAACCGCGCAGGTATGATAATCAAAACCATACTTGGGATGATCGTAGCCAATTTCCTTTAATATGTTCCTGGTTAAATTATGCACGTCTACAAAACCTGTAGTGGTAATTTCACCACCGACAATAAGAAGCCCCATGGTAACGTATGTTTCACAGGCAACCCTTCCATAAGGATCCTGGCGTAAAACACAATCTAAAATACCGTCCGATATCTGGTCACAGACCTTATCCGGATGGCCCTCACCGACTGATTCCGAAGTAAACAAATACCTGCGTTTTTCCATCTACTCTTCTCCTTTTTTAAATTTTTCAAACACCTTATCCGCTTCCTGATACACCTGCGGATCACCTATATCATACCAATGCTTATTAAAAACAAAGCCATACACCGTTTCTTTGCTGCTTAGCCAACGTATAAAACTGCCGCTGGCATCCTTTTCCGTATGCGCGCTCTGGACATATTCATTAATGTACTTTACTTTTTCCCGAGGAATATAGTAAAGGCATGTCGCAATCAATGATGACCGCGGCACAGAGGGCTTTTCCACAAAATCAACAATTTGATTACTGGTATCCAGGCTCACGACTCCATATTTGGCAGCAAGTTCCCTTTGCCCGATATCATAAACACCGATACTTGCCTGCGGCTTCTTGCTTAAGGCAAACGCGATAAAACTATCCAGGCTTTCCTCAAAAAGATTATCCCCTCCAAAAATAAGGACATCCTCCGTACTCTCTTCCTGACGCAGGGCAAAATGTATATCCCCAATTGCTCCTAAGCGGTCTTCCACGCTTTTTGTGCCGTCATTGAGTACGTTTATAGATAGTCGCTGATACTTACGAGAAGACTTTTTAAAATTATCCGCCCAGGCCAAGAAATTTTTATAGTATTTATCATTCGTTATTACCTGTAGCTGCGTTATTTCTTTAATCCTGGCCAACTTTTCAGCAATATAGTCAAGTATGGGCCTTTTGGCCACAGGAAGAAGCGGCTTAGGATACTCTTTGGTTAATGGGTAAAGCCGCGTGCCGTAGCCTGCGGCTAATATCAATGTTTTCATTGTATAAACTTAGCGCACAATCTCTAATTCATCCAATTTACTCTGGATAAAGCTTTCAACTTCCTTTGCCGTTGGTAACGATAACGCCTGGGTAGCAATCTGGCTTGCCTGAGCCATCGTCACAGAACGAATGACATGTTTTATTTCAGGAATCATCACCGAAGGCATACTGAATTCATCTAAACCCAAACCCAGCAATACCAGGCTAAAAAGCGAATCCCCTGCCATTTCCCCGCACATCCCCACACGAATACCCGCGGCATGGCCTATATCAATAATGTGTTTTATAAAACGCAGCACCCCCGGATGCGCGGGTTCATAAAGGTACGCTACTTTCTCGTTGCTGCGGTCAACCGCTATAGAATATTGAATCAGGTCATTGGTGCCAATGCTGAAGAAATCAACCTCTCGTGCCAGAATGTCGGCGGTCATTGCCGCGGAAGGCACCTCAATCATTGCCCCTACTTCAATTGACTCATCAAAAGGGCTCTTACGCTGGCGCAATTCATTTTTACATTCTTCCAAAAGCACATTTGCCTGCCTCAACTCTTCAATCCCGGAAATCATAGGGTACATAAGCTTAAGCTTCCCGTGGGCTGACGCCCTGAGGATCGCCCGCAGCTGCGACTTAAACATATCGGGCCGCGCCAAACAAAAACGGATTGCCCTCCACCCCAAGAACGGAGACATCTCACGAGGAATCTCCAAGTGAGATATAAACTTATCCCCTCCTAAATCCAAGGTCCGGATAGTAACAGAATGAGGGTTCATCGCCTCCGCGACAAATTTGTATGCTTCATAATGCTCCTCTTCTGTGGGCAGGTCAACCCTGTTCATATAGAAAAATTCCGTGCGGTACAACCCTATCCCATCTGCCCCATGCTCTTTGAGGGAAGGGATTTCATCAGGAAGTTCTATATTCGCCGCTATATGCACGCGCGTTCCGTCAAGCGTGAGGGCGGGCTTATCCTTGAGGCCGATAAAACGCTGAGTAGTATCTTTAAATGCTGTTTTTTGCCGCTGATAGCTTTCCAGCGTCTGGCTGTCAGGATCAATAAAAACCAATCCCGTGCTTCCATCAATAATAAGGGTATCGCCGGTTTTAATCTTAAGCGTTGCCACTTCAAGGCCGACAACGGCTGGTATCTCCATAGATTTAGCCATAATCGCGGTATGAGAAGTCTTGCCTCCTACATTAGTCACAAACGCCAAGACATTTTTCCTATGCATCATTGCCGTATCTGAAGGAGACAAATCATGCGAAACCAAAATGACCTTTTCCTGGAGTTCTTCAAGAGGCTTAGCGGTTTTGCCCAAAAGATTACGCAGCACACGCCTGCCTACATCGTTAATATCGCTCACCCGCTCTTTAAGGTATTCATCCTCAATCCTTAAAAATACCTGAACATACTTACGCAGCACATCCTGAAAGACATACGCGGCACTAAGCTTATCCTTCTTCAACTGGGAAATTACTTCTTCTATAATCGTGCGGTCCTCAAGAACGAGAAGATGAGCATCAAAAATTTCCGCCTCATCCTGCCCCATCTCATCTGCTATTTTCTTCTGCAAATCCAGGATCTCACGGCGCGTTTTAATTAATGCTTCTTCAAAAATCTGGATTTGGGTTGCAATCTGGTCATCTGAAATAACCTGCTTGGGGACAATGAGCTCCTCTTTTGTCCATAAATAGGCCGGGCCTATAGCAATGCCCCCTGATGCAGGGATCCCCTTTAAGTTAATCATTTCTTCGCCTTCTTTTCACCATGTTTTGATGGATTTCTCTCTGCCGGCACTGGATTGACAGGTTTAAGCATCTGCTCCATATCATCGGTCCCTGCCATTTTCTCAAGCTCAGCCATTGCCTCATGAGCATCTTTTCCTGTAGTTACAATAGTGATAGTGCTATCCTTTTCTGCCGCAAGCATCAATATTCCCATGATGGACTTACCATTAACTTCCATATCATCCTTGGTAACCTTAACATCAGCTTCAAATTTATTCGCGATTTGCACAAACAAAGCAGCCGGCCGGGCATGAAGGCCGAGCTTGTTTTTCACTATTATTTTCTTTTTTACAGTATGCATTTCTTTAGCTATCAGTTATCTCCGCCGCAGGCGGATGCGCCTACGGCGCAAGCTATCAGCCTTCGGCTGAAAACTATTTTTAAAAGTTTTCTTGAATCAAATCGCTAATAATACGCGCGAGCTTCCCCGAATCATGGCGCACATAATCTTTCGCGTTGATGATGTCCGCCTCGATAACCCTATAGCCGGCATGCCGTATCTTTTCCATATCAACAACTACAGGATATGAATATTCATGGCTATATCTATCCAATAACTCCTTGGCTATGTGGGTAACATTCACAACGCAGTAATCAATGATCTTGGGAGAACTATGGTCGATGACCGCCTTGATATGGTCAAAAGCACTATAGCCTTCAGTTTCTCCGAGCTGTGTCATGACGTTGCATATATATATTTTTAAGGCGCTGCTGGCGGTAACCGCGTCTCTGATTTCCTTAATCAAAAGATTCGGAATAACGCTCGTATATAAACTCCCCGGCCCAAGGATAATAGCCTGTGCCTCGGAAATTGCCTTGAGGGCCTCAGGAGTAGCAATAGCATCCTGAGGTTTTAATGATATCTTCGCGATAGGCTGTTTTTTTTTCGGTATTGAGGCCTCTCCCTCGGTAGTTGTACCATCTCTGTAGCGGGCAACCAACGATACCTTATTTAACGTTGATGGTATTACCTGGCCGCGTATCGCCAGGACCTTGCTTGATTCCTTAACCGCTTTCTCAAAATCACCGGTGAGTTTCGTCATAACGGTAATAAATAAATTCCCAAAACTGTGCCCGGACAATTCACTTGAGGTATCAAACCGGAATTGGAATAAATCCTGCATCAAACTCGGCGCATCCGCTAGCGCCACAAGGCAATTGCGTATATCCCCGGGTGGAAGGATATCGAATTCCTGCCGTATCCTTCCTGAAGAACCGCCATCATCAGCCACGGTAACTACTGCCGAAATATTAGAAGTATACTCCTTGAGTCCGTAGAGTAATGCTGATAACCCTGTGCCTCCTCCGATAGCAACAATCCGCGGCCCTTTCTCGAGATAACGCTTGCGGTAGATCATATCTACGATTTCTCTTTCACCGGGCGGTATAAAGACATTAATAAACGAGCCAAGGATATTACGTAAGCCAAGAATGCCTAAGAACACACCGGTAAATATCGCTAAAATATAAAACGCGCGGTAAAAGACACTCGGCTCAACCAAAAGGCGGGCGCTGCCAAAAGTAATCAGTACTACCGCAAGGGTAAGCAAGGCAATCCATCGTTTTACCCTCATTCCAGGATAAAGCCACTTTATTACCTTAAAGAATATATTTGAATTATTCTTCATTCGTACCAACAAAGCATAGCTTCGCTGCCATAATGAATCTCTTTTCCTGCCACAACCGCCAATGGCTCATCTAAAAACACCTAGAGGGCTATACTCTTTTTTCATCCTCCTGAATGATGATTTTAAAAATAGCCTTTTCATCTTTACATTCCTTAAGGCTGTCACGGAAATATTTGTCTTTAAGAAGACGGGAAATCCTGGCCAAGGCCTTTAAATGAGGGCCCGCGGAATCTATAGGGGCAATAAGCAGGAAAAAGATATACACTTTCTCTCCGTCAAGGGAATCAAAATCAACGCCCTTTTGCGACAGGCTAAAGGCAGCAGTAAGCTTATTGACGCAATCCGATTTAGTATGGGGTATTCCTACTCCCTGTCCAATCGCGGTTGAACCTAACGCTTCTCTTGCCATAAGCTGCTCGACAAGTTTATTGCGGCATTTTTTATCGATCGCTTGGGCAGAGACAAGCAAATCAACCATTTCCTTGAGCACATCCTCCTTTTTGGTTGCTTTAATATCTGCGCTCATTGCGTCTTTCGACAGAAACTCTATAATTTTCATACGAGTCATTCCTCCTTCAACACAATACCGATAGCAACAACTTGTTAAACTAAAAATACAATGAAAACTTCCACGCTAAAGTAAACCCCGTTAGAGAATTACGTTCTCTAACGGTCCGCGCCAACGGTGGCATTAAACCACCGTCGACTTTATAAGGTGATGACCACCGAATAAATTCGGTGGCTTTCTCTACTGGGGTAAATAAGCGGGAGGCGGGATTCGAACCCGTGACATCAACCTTGGCAAGGTTGCGCTCTACCAACTGAGCTACTCCCGCGTCGTTCACTATAGACTATTCAAGGCTAGCAAGTAAACAAATAAAGCTTTTTGCCTTATCAAAAACTTATCTCCTATTGACGGACGTTCACTCCCCATAGGGGCTTCGCCCCTATGGCGCCCCGAAGTTACGTTAGGGCTGTCACCCCAACAGCGCGGGGAAAATTCCTTCCCCGCACCCCTTTGGCTTTTTAACAATCGGCTATGTTTGCTTACAACAATTATCCTGCCGAAGGCAGGATATTGTTAAAAAGCCACCTGTGGCTACAAACTAAATTCTTAGCTCTTAGTTCTGATGTACTGGGCGGAAGAGGATTTGAACCTCCAAGGGTTTCCCCAATAGCTCCTAAGGCTATCGCGTATGCCAATTCCGCCATCCGCCCTCGGTAAGGCAGACAAAAAGTGTGTACGTGCGTAAGTGTAAAGTTTCGTGAATCTCATACACACTCATCCCACTTACACACTTTACACTTACACACTTTACACTTAAAATGAGCCGCCCGTGACTCGAACACTATCCAAAGAGGCTTCCTTCGACTTCGCTCAGGATGATTCGAAGGATGGTAAGCAAAATCGAACCACTGCCCCTATGGCGTCCGCCAAAAATCGTGGCGGACTGTTACCCCGAAAGCGAGGGGGAAATGCTTCCCCCTCAACCCCCTTGTGTTCTACGTCACCTGCGAAATTATAAAAATGAGCCGCCCGTGACTCGAACACGGCACACTCGGCTTAAAAAGCCGATGCTCTACCTGATGAGCTAGCGGCCCATAAACACGAATTTACACGAATTTGAATCAAAATAACACGAATTAACCGCATGGTTTTTATTCGTGTTAATTCGGCTTTTCATTCGTGATAATTCGTGTTTTAGAATTCGGCCAATTCTTTTTCTTTTGCTGCCAATATCTGATCAACTCTCTCTATGTGAGAATCCATCACTTTCTGCAAACTGTCATGGCCTTTGAATTTATCATCTTCTGAAATACGTTTATCCTTCTCCAGCTTATCAATAGCTTCTTTCATGTCTCGGCGAATAGTCCGCAAGGAGATTCTTCCTTCTTCTGCCATTTTCTTTACCACTTTGGCCAGCTCATCGCGCCTGTCTTTAGAAAGTTGCGGGATTGCAAGCCTTACCACTTTCTTATCATTAACCGGGCTAACCCCAAGGTTTGATTTCAAAATTGCCTTCTCTATTTCCGGAATGACTGTGGTATCCCAGGGCTGAATCAATAGTGTCCGCGCGTCGGGAACACTAATCGATGCTAATTGCTTTAAAAGCATCGGAGAGCCGTAACACTCAACACGCAAGCCCTCTACCATATGAGGGTTTGCCCTCCCGGTACTAATTTCCGAAAATTCTCTCTGCATCGCCTCGAGAGCCTTCTTCATCTTTTCATCCGCGTCTTTTATTATGTCTTTTACTGCCATATTTACCTCTCTATCCTGCTGCTCTATGTTATCAATAATATTTAAATGCGGCGACCGGGAAATCAGGGTATCGGGATTTGGATATTGGGGGGTTTCTGTCCCTAATCCCCAATTCCCTGACACCCAAATCCCAATCACCCGATTACCTAATATCCGCCTTTTTACTGGATAATCGTCCCTATTTTCTCGCCCATTATTACCTTGTGGATATTCCCTTCCTTGGTCATATCAAAAATTATAATAGGAAGTTTATTTTCCATACACAACGTAACAGCTGTCGAATCTATTACCCGCAAGCCCTTTCTTACCACATCAATATACTTAAGTTCGGAAAACCTCTTGGCCCCCTTGACTTTAAAGGGATCTGCCGCGTATACTCCATCGACCTTCGTTGCCTTTAATACAACCTGGGCATTAATTTCTTTTGCCCTTAATGCCGCTGTGGTATCGGTAGTGAAATAAGGATTTCCCGTCCCTGCTACAAAAATGACGACTCTCCCCTTTTCTAAGTGGCGCATGGCCCGCCGCCTGATATAGGATTCCGCGACCTGCCTGATTTCTATAGCGGTCATAATTCGAGTAGCCACGCCTATTTTTTCCAATGCGTCTTGAAGCGCCATGCCGTTGATCACTGTTGCCAACATTCCCATATAATCGGCTACCGAACGGTCCATATCAAGGCCCTTAGCCTCTACATTTTCCTGTCCCCGGAATATGTTGCCGCCGCCCAGCACAAGGGCGACTTCAATCCCTAGCTGTTTAATTTCTTTTATTTGCGTCGCAATGGAGAAAAGCGTCTTCTGGTCTATACCGTGGCGATGCGCGCCCTGCAAGGCTTCGCCGCTTAGTTTCAGGACCACACGTTTATAAACAGGCTTTTTGATCATTGTATCCGTTACAAAGGTTTATTGTCTTATGTATCCTACAGCAAAGAGTGGAGAGTATTATCCTTGATTCATTGAATGATTACGCTCAAGGATATGCCAGAATTTTTATTCTCCGATCTGAAAACGCGTAAAACGCCGGATAATTACATTTTCCCCCACCTTAGCAATGATTGAATTAAGATACTCCTTGATGGTAAGAGAAGGATTCTTCACAAACGGCTGCTCCAAGAGGCAGGCCTCTTTACAAAAAGCCTCTCCATCAGCCTGCTCCTTCACCGTTTCCTGCGGAACATCTTCCCTCTTAACATAGCGAGGCTTCATTGCTGCCACATGCAGAGCCACATCACTGGAAAACTTGATAAACTCTTCATTGCGCGCCACAAAATCAGTCTCTGAATTTACCTCAACCAGAACCCCGGTTTTATTATCATGATGGATGTAGCTCGCGATTCTGCCTGCCTTGGCTATCCGATCGGATTTTTTAGCAGCGATCTCGAGGCCTCGCTTCATTAAAATATCTTTTGCTTTAGTGACATCTCCTTTTGCTTCGTACAAAGCCTTTCTGCAATCAGACACTCCCAAGGAAGTAGTTTCGCGCAATTGCTTGATTAATTCTAAAGAACCATGTATTCCCATGAAACCTCCTCACCTCTAACGTCTATAGCTTCGACTATCATTATCTCTTCTTAAACCCGCGCTTACCTTAGTCAGAAAATCCGGTAGTTTTCTCATGAAGCATGCCTTTCATGCCTCATATCCGCGAAAAGGCTCTTCTGATTCTAAAACAGCTTATTTTTTACCCTTCCTCTTTGCCCTTTGGTCGGCTGCGGCATCTATGGGCTTCGCTTTCAGGGGCCTTTTACCGGCTTCTTCCTTGTCAACGCCTACGACTTCTTCGGCTAACGCGATAATTTCTTCTTTTACGTTTCCATCTTCGCCGAAGGTTATTGTTTGACTTTCTATCGCTGCCTCATCGGCCTGAGCTTTTATATTCACCTGTGCCAAATACTCAAGGAATCCTTTTCTGCCTTCGGCGATAGATTCCGCGATGAGAGTCGTGACAAGGCGGATTGATTTAATCGCGTCATCGTTACCCGGGATAGGATAATCAATGAGATCAGGATTACAATTGGTATCAATAAGCCCAATAATAGGAATACCCAATTTCCGCGCTTCAGCGACTGCCAACGATTCCTTTTTGGAATCAATAACAAATAAAGCAGACGGCAGGCGTTCCATATCCTTAATGCCCCCAAGATTCTTTTCCAGCTTCTCTTGCTCTTTAAGCAGCATGCTCACTTCTTTCTTGATGTAGCTATTCATGCGGCCGTCTTCTTTCATTTTCTCGATATCCTTGAGCCTGTTGATTGACTTCTCGATCGTCTTAAAATTGGTCAGAAGCCCGCCCAACCAACGATGAGGGACATAATACATTCCGCATGCTTTCGCCTGCTCGGCAATAATGTCCTGGGCCTGCTTCTTCGTGCCGACAAAGAGCACAATCTCGCCTTTTCTGGCTAAATCCTTTAGAAACTCCCGAGCCCGCTGCAAATACTCTACTGTTTTCTCAAGGTTTATAATGTAGATATTGTTGCGCTCTCCAAAAATAAAAGGCGCCATTTTAGGATTCCAGCGCTTTGTCTGGTGCCCAAAATGCACCCCTGCTTCAAGTAACTGCTTAACTAACTCTTCTGCCAATTGTATTCTCCTCCTTTAATGCCACGCTCTTTAGAAAAACTTCTAATATCTAATAGAGGTTAAAAACCCACTGCCAAACCTTTTTATCTGCTATTACCGTACATAATTCCTAGTAATAGCCAAAGGAATGGATCGCTACAGCATCTCAACTGTCAGGGTATTATGTTATTAATTACTACTCATCATCAAAAAACTAAACACTCTACAGGTAAAAAAAAATTATACCATAAAAAAGCAATATGGCAACTCAAATTTTACTAAAATTTTGCATATCCCAGAGCCTGCGGTACAGGCCTTCTTTTTCAAGTAAATCCTGATGGGTGCCCGACTGCACAATAGCCCCCTTATCCAAAACAATAATCTGCGACGCGTTCTTAAGCGTAGAAAGCCTATGGGCTACCATAAACACGGTCCTTCCCCGCATCAGTTGATTAAGCGCCTCCTGGACCAAACGCTCCGACTCGCTGTCTAACTGGCTGGTTGCTTCATCCAATAAAAGAATCGGAGGATTCTTGAATAATGCCCTGGCAATGGCAAGCCTCTGGCGCTCTCCTCCGGAAAGCTTCACCCCTCTGTCTCCCACAAACGTATCGTATCCATCCGGAAGCTTTATAATAAAATCATGGGCATTGGCAATACGAGAAGCCTCAACTATTTTCTTCTCATCAACATCCAAGTGGCCATAGCTGATATTCGCCTTTACGGTATCATTGAATAACACAACCTCCTGCGTCACTATGCCGATCTGATTTCGCAACGATTTCAGGGAAATAGTTTTACTATTAATCCCGTCAATTAAAATCACGCCTTCCTGAGGGTCATAAAAACGGGGCAGCAGATCAAGCAACGTGCTTTTACCCACGCCGCTGGGGCCAGCAATAGCAATCGCTTCCCCCACTTTAACCGAAAAACTGATATGTTTTAATACCTGCGCCTCTTCGTATCTAAAAGAAACATCCTTAAACTCTATCTGCTGAGAAACCCTGCTTAAATCAAAGGCATTCGGCGCCTCCCTAACGGCTATCGGGGCGTCAAGCACTTCATAAATACGGCTATTTGCGGCAAGCGCCTGCTGATTGATAGAATTCACCTGGCTGAGTTTTTTAAGCGGACGGATCAAGGAAAAAAGCGAGCCTAAATAAAGCCCGAATACCCCGAACGAAAGCTTCCCGGAAATCACATCTTTACCCACCCATGAAAGGATAAAAATCCCGAAGAAAACTCCGATAAGTTCTGTGAGCGGGCCTAAGAGCAGCGAACGCTTTATTGACTTCATGGACAATTTATAATACTCGTGATTTTGCTTCTTGAACTTGGCTATTTCATACGGTTCCATACAAAAAGCCTTCACAATCCTCACCCCGCTTATCGTCTCTACCAAAAGCGAATTAGTATCCGCCATCTTTTCCTGGGAAAAACGGGAGATCTTGCGCAGCTTTCTGCCTACTTTAGTAATAGGAAGAGCGATAAAAGGAATCAACAGTAAGGAAAGAAGGGCTAATTTCCAATGGATAAAAAATATGGTAAAGGCAAAAATGATAATCAAAAATGACTGGTAGACCAAATCCGTAGTGCCATAGGAAAGGGCATTCTCTACCAGTTTCACATCGTTGGTAATCCGCGAAACAAGCTCACCAGCCCGTTTTTTAGTAAAATACTCCAAAGATAAGCTCTGAAGCTTCTCATACAAACGGCTGCGGATATCCCGCACGCAGAGCTGGCCTATATCAGACATATAGTATGAATAAAGGAAATTGGTTAGCCCTTTTAAGAGGAAAAGAAGAGGAATAAAAAGAATAAGCATATGCAGTAAGTCTATCTGCGAGATATTGTTAATCCTCCCCACAAAGCCTTCAACGGCCTCAGGCAGTTTAACAGGAAAGACAATCTTACCGTTATTAAAGACTTTATCGGTAACCGGTACAAGCATGGCAATGGAAACCCAGTCAAAAAGGCTGGAAATAGCCATAAACACCGCTGCCAAGCCTAAAATCCCTGAATGCGGTTTTAGAAACCGGATAAACCTGCGATATTCTTTCATAGAAAATTATATAGTTTTAAGAAATATTAGGCACGAATAGACACGAATTACACACGAATACGCACGAATGATTTCAAGACTATATTTGTGTCAATTTGTGTGCAATTCGTGAGAATTCGTGTTTAAAAGAGTTTTCAGTGAAATTTAAGTATACCAAACTTATTGACTTTTCACAAGCTATTTGTTATGATTAGGTTTAATGTCTACCAAAATCAACGTAGCAGTCATTGGCGTAGGGCGGCTGGGTTCAGCCCACGCGCGCGTATACAGCGAATTGCCTCAGGCAAACCTCATCGGAGTCTGCGACACTGAGCACTCCAAGGCGCTCAGCATCGCGGAATCCCTCCAAACCAAGGCATTTTTTGACTATAAAGGCCTTTTCTCCCGCGTGCAGGCAGTAAGCATTGCCACCCCCACCGTGAGCCACTACGCAATCGCCAGAGAATTTCTGCTTTCCGGAATCAATGTCCTGGTAGAAAAACCATTCACTACCAGCCTCAAAGATGCAGACAGCCTGCTTAAGCTCGCCAAAAAAAAGAAATTGACCGTGCAGGTTGGGCATATCGAAAGGTTTAATTCCGCGTTCTCCGCGATCACCCATATCTGTAAAGAACCAAAATTTATCGAAGTCCACCGTTTAAGCGGTTTTCCCGGGCGTTCCCTTGATATCGGAGTGGTGCTGGACCTGATGATCCATGATATTGACATTGTTTTGGGGATAGTACATTCTCCGATTAAACGTATAGAAGCAGTTGGCATCCCTGTACTTACCAAACATGAAGATATTGCCAACGCGAGAATTACTTTCAAAAATGGATGCGTCACCAATCTTACCGCCAGCCGTATCTCTGATGAATCCATACGTAAAATCCGCATTTTCCTAAACAATACTTATATTTCATTAGATTATAAGAACGAAGAAGCTGTCATTTACCGCAAAGACGGCGATCAGCCAGAGGGCAATGGTTGGGCTTCCTCTAGCCCAAGCCAGAAAATAACCAAGGAATCCATCTGGATAAAAAAAGAAGAACCCCTCAAAAAAGAACTTTCCTCTTTCCTTGAATGTGTAGCCCACAAACAAAAACCCTTGGTCTCTGGCCTTGAAGGCCGCCAGGCGCTTCAAGTAGCCCTCCATATCCAAAATTTAATATGGAAACACCGATAGAACCCCTTACACACGCCAGGGGTATGAAAAAGGTTCTCATAGTTACAGGAGAGCCATCAGGAGACCTTCAGGCTGGACTGCTTGTTTCCCAATTAAAGGCATTAGATACCACTTTAGAGGTTTTTGCTGTTGGCGGTGAACGCCTCAAGGCCGCGGGGGCGGAAATTATTCACGATATCAAGGATTTAAGCGTCTTAGGCTTTTTTGACGTTCTAAAGAATCTCGATAAGTTCAAAAAATTGATGCGCTTGGTCTTGGATAAGATTGAAGAGCTTAAGCCTGATGCGGTAATCTTCGTGGATTTTTCTGGTTTTAACCTTAGGCTTGCCAAAAGGATACATACCCTCACCAAAACCATCTACTACATCAGCCCTCAAGTCTGGGCTTCCCGGCAGGGCAGGGTAAAAACCATTAAAGAATGTATTGACAAGATGATTGTTATCTTTAAATTTGAGCGGGAGTTTTACCGGAGATTCGGGATAGACGCGGAGTTTGTGGGCCATCCGCTTTTAGATATCGTAAAACCAACCCTTAGCCGGCAAGAGGCATTACAGGCGTTTGGCTTAAAAGAAAACTGCCCTGTTTTCGCGCTTTTACCGGGTTCGCGGGCCTCGGAAATAAACAATATCTTACCCATTATGCTCCAAAGCGCGCGGCTGATCAAAGAAAAAATACCTAACGCCCAGTTTATTATTTCTAAACCCTCATCCCTCGACACTACTCTATACGAGAAAATTATTCAGTCGTCATTGCCAGGACTGCGAGGCGAAGCCGAAGCAGGACGAAGCAATCTCAATTTAGAAATCAAGATTATTGAAGGAAAACAGTATGACTGCCTCAATGTGGCGGATTTTGTCCTGGTGAGTTCTGGAACAGCGACCCTTGAGACTGCCATAATGGAAAAACCGAATGTGGTTATCTATAAAATGTCAGCGTTAAATTATATGCTCTACCGGCCGCTAGTAAGGGTACCTTACATTGGAATGGAAAATATCGTGGCAGGAAAATGCATAGCCCCTGAATTCATTCAATTCAAGGCAAAACCAGAGGCAATAGCTAAAAAAGTTTTAGAAATATTGAGCGATACACAACGATTAGATGAGCTAAAGAGAGAGTTCACTGCCTTGAGGGAAAATTTAGGCGAGCCAGGCGCCCCCCTTCGCGCCGCCAAAAGCATATTGGATTTTGTCAAGGCTAAGCCTCGTAACGAGGCTTAGCCTTCAGAATTAAAACAAGCTTTTAATTCTGAAGGATCTTCTGTTTGCAGGACAACCCTTACGGAATCAGCAATGACTGGCGGCAGGCCTCAAGCAGGCAAAACCTTCCCGGTTTCGCGGATTATCTGCCCGAAAATGGTATTATTAGAATTCCTTAATTCCTTGGGAGTATACCCTATTACCTCAAGGGGAGCGTCAATATCCATAGTGAAGCGGGCAAGCAATTCCTGCCTTTTTAAAGGAGGGAATTTTGCTAAATCCGGAGAAATTACTACCAAATCTATATCGCTATAAGGTTTAGGATTTCCCCTGGCGTAAGAGCCGTAAAGGATGGTTTTGGTAATGCGGATATTATGGCGCCTCAATTCGCCTTTATAGGCATTAACTATCTTTTTTATTTCAGATAAGCTTCTAACCATTTAAAAACCTCGTAAGTTTCTTTATATAATCTCATCGCAAAAGCTTTCGTATATTGCTTATAAAGTTTAGCGATATCCTCAGGATATCTTGTTCCGATATAATGCGGCATTAAGCCAAACAGGAATTTCTTTCTGTCTTCAGGAATATCTTTTAGCTCAGCTTGATCAAGCAAGATTTTAAAATTATGGGTAGGTAGAGGGATTTTCTCAGTGCGATGGGATATTATCGCTTTTAGCAGCTTCTCAATTGCCTAATGGCAAAAATGCGCGGAATAATAAACTTTTCCGTTACGCTTTAAAAGCTCTTTAGCCAGCTCTAAATCATTCTCGGCTAATTCCAGCCAGGTTTTGGCCTTTCTGTTCATTATGGGATTAATTATAACATACCCATAATGATAATCAACCTTTTTAAAACCGCACCACTAATTCAGCGAAATATTCTCTTTTGCTTGCAAGACAAACCTCCCTGAATCGGCAATGACTATGGCTTCCCGAAGCTCAGGTGCGCTCTCCATATTCTCATCCTCAAGCAGGCGGCAGACCTCAACTAAGCATAAGAGCAAGTATTCCTGTTTATCCTCAATCTTGCCTTTCTGGAAGCAAGCAGCCAAATACTCCTTTATCCTTTGGCCGGAAGGAATTATCCCCTGCATGGCCATATTCGTTATCTGGTCTAATTCTTCATCCAAGTCTATTGCCTCAAGAGCGCTGCTGCTAAGCAGAGGCAGGGTAAAATTAAGCCCCTGAAAACTACCCATCGGCTGCGTGAGGTAATTCATGGCACGAAAGTCAATACCGCCTAAGGTATCTCTAGAGGGCTCACTACCTGCAAGAGGGCTTGCTGCCTGCTTCTCCCGAGTTGCTTCTATGCTCACCTCCGGAGAAACCGCATCTTTTTGCTTAGGGCTAAGCTTCTCAATAATTTGATTAAGCTTATCCACAAACTTATATTTTTCTAAAACCTCTTTTAAGTCCTTATCACGATAGTTTTCCATTATCCTTATGAAAGTATCCAGGCCTGATGGAATACTATTCATATCTTTTAAATAATCCGCTATAAGATTAAGCAATATATTTACAGCCCTCTCAGGAGATCTTACCGTTGGCACCTCCGGACCAAAAGGTACCTGGGCTGGCTTCATATCCTCAGGCGTAATCTTTCCATCCAAATCATTAAGCAGCTTTTTCAAATCAGCCATAGCCAGCCAAATTTGCCTCGATATCTTTTCTTTCTCCGCAAGAGGCGAAGAGCCTGTTCTCTCCTTAAGACTTCGTTCAATTGATGACCTTAAATCTAACGTAGCTTGTCTTATCGCTAATCTTATTGCCTCATTAAGCTCTATAGAGTTATTTTCATTTGCAAGTGTATCTAGCGGATTGAGTATTCCTTCCAGAGATTCATTCATACCTGTAATTGGATAATCTTGTCCGAATTCTTCTCTTATATCTTTTAGGATATCTCCTATTCTTTTCTCTCTCGAGTCTTGAGGACTTAAACTGAGAACTTTTGAAGAAAAACCAATAATATATTCTTGGATTTTCCTAATAATCTGGGGGCTAAGAGGAAATTTTTTTTCGAGATCGCGCGTAAATGCTCTAATATTATCCTGCGTTTCTTTCTTTGCTCTAAGATAATTAGCCACTGTTAATGCCTTCTCTTGCCTTACAGAATATTCTTCAGCCCCCACCTTTCTCATTGCTCCCGTATCACCATTACCAGCAAAAAGAGATAAATTTGAGACTCCTGCAAACAAAACAGGCAAGAATAATTTCTTACCTCCTTCGTATATGTTCTTAGCGAAATTCATCACAACTCCCCCGCTCACATAACTTCGAATCGTCTGTCCATAGGGAGTGGCTACCTGCTCTTTGAGGTTATATTCGCCCTTGGCAAAAGACTCCTTGTATTGGTTGAAATAAACAGTCTTTGACCAGGGTTCTTGAGAGCTAATATCATTAAGGTTATGGCTGTCAATCAGGCTGGCGTAGGTGCCGGGTTTTCCGGTGAAATTATCCTTAAACCAGCGAGCCATTACCAAGGAAAAGAATACCTGCCGAAGAGCGGCGTATCTTTTGGAGATATTTACCTCTTTGGTCAGCTTAGGGATAATCAGTTCCCGGATTAACTGTGAGGAATATTCATTCAATTCCTTCATTCGTGGGTCCTTAAAACTGTAATCTATCCCCTGAACTCTTCCCCCTGTCCCCTGAAGGTGATCCTGCTCTAACATCACCTTCATATTCGCCTTGTAGATATAGGCGCTTGTGGTGAGCGAAGTCGAACCAGAATCTTCCCCTTCTCTTATAATTATCTCCCCCGGGACTATCCAGGGACGGGTTATAGTGGGGATAGTGATATTTTCTGTTCCGAAGAGCTCACCTGCTTTTTTATACAACTTATCCCAATATTCTTTTCCTTCCGGAGTTTGAGGCGAAGTAAAACTTGCGGTGTCTTTCTTTAACTGCAGGTCAGCCTCAAGCATAATCTTGCCCACATCAGTCTTTTCCAGTTCCGGATCAATTATCTGGTCTTCCGCATCCGGCCTCAAGTTCACCCAAAACTTATCGTTAGGCAAAGATAATCCAATCTGAAAATACTCCATCAATGCTTTAGACTTATCCTTAAGCTCATCTTCCTTTATATCCTTATTGTCTCCCTTATCCAAAAGCATTTCAAACTTATCCGTTGCTATATCATAGGAGAAATAACGCATATGCACAGGGCGGAATTTATCCACTGCCATACTGCTCGTTGCAGTACGCAGGTAGCTTCCTATATTAAGTTGGGCTACGCCTTGGGCAAAAAGGCATTGGGTGAAGAGGAAGTTAAAAGATAAAAAAACGGCTATCGTCTTTTTTAGCATTGGCCATATCTCCTAAAAATTGTTTTAGAGGAAAACATAAACTTTTTTGAGTTTTCAATTGGTAATTAAAGTATACCCTCGATTCTTAGGATTACAAGGCTAAAACAGGGGTTTCGGGAAAGCGTTTTCTTTAATAAGGCAATAACTTAATTATCCGGCCGACTGAGGCAAAAATTATCGAAAACCTTTCTTTTAATGGAGAGAAAAATATATTCCTCTGGATTAGAGATTTTGCCTCGGCTTACCTGCCGGCAGGCAAGCGAGGAGGGAGATCTTAACTAGGCAGGATAACAATAACGGAGAAAGAAGATAGAAAATTCGCGACTAACGCATACTTGCTTTGATAAACTCGCGGAATAACGGGTGAGCCTTATCTGGTTTTGACTGGAATTCCGGATGGAATTGCACCCCTACAAACCAGGGGTGCGCTTTTACCTCTAACATCTCAACTAAATTCTTTTTAGGATACACCCCTGAAAAAATCATTCCTTTTCTCTCAAAGAGCGTCCGATAGCGGTTATTAAATTCGTAGCGGTGGCGATGGCGCTCACAGATAAGCGTTCTCCTATATGCCTGATAGGCCTTCGTTGCTTTGGTTATCTGACAAGGGTACTCTCCCAAACGCATGGTCGCGCCCATGAGCTTTACCTTACGTTGTTCCTCGAGCAAACTTATAACCGGCTCTGTGGCATGCTTTAGGAATTCCGTTGAATTTGCCTTCTTTAATCCCGCGGCATTCCTGGCAAATTCAATTGCCGCGCACTGCATCCCTAAGCATATTCCAAAAAAAGGAATCTCATTTTCGCGGGCATACTGAATTGCCTTTATCTTACCCTCAATACCGCGATACCCAAAGCCGCCGGGCACTAATATTCCGGAAACTCCCGCTAAACTCTTTTCAGGGCCATCAAGCTCAATATTCTCCGAATCAATCTTTTGTATTTCCACATGGCAGTCATTGGCAATACCTCCGTGGCGAAGGGCTTCATAAATAGATTTGTAGGCATCCTGCAGCTCAATGTATTTACCGACTACCGCGATGGTTGTTTTATGTTTCGGATATACTACCTTATCGACAACCTTATCCTGCCAGTCTTTTAGGTTCGTATGCTTAGGCTTAAGCCTGAAATGGTCAAGAATGATTTTATCTAACCCCTGATTTTTATAAATGAGCGGTATCTCATAAATACTTGAAACATCCAGCGCCTCAATAACCGCGTTCTGCTGAAGATTACAGAAAAGCGAGATTTTAGCCTTAACATCATCGGCAAGAGGCTTTTCTGTCCGGCATAAAAGGATATCCGGCTGAATTCCTATTTCTCGTAACGTCCCTACCGAATGCTGGGTAGGTTTGGTCTTTATTTCCCCCGCTACCTTAATATACGGAACAAGGGTAAGATGTATATAAATAACATTCTCCCTGCCCTCCTCCAACCCAAATTGCCTGGCAGCCTCTAGAAATGGCAAAGATTCAATATCACCGACGGTCCCTCCTATTTCCATAAGGATAATCTCCGCACGGCTTTCCTTGGCAACTAACTTTATCCGGTCTTTAATCTCATTGGTAATATGAGGAATAACCTGGATAGTCTTTCCTAAATATTCGCCTTTTCTTTCTTTAGTTAAAACCGAACTGTAGATTTGCCCGGTAGTCACATTGTTGATGCGGCCGAGACGGGCATGAGTAAAACGCTCGTAGTGGCCTAAATCAAGGTCAGTCTCTGCTCCGTCATAGGTAACATAGACCTCGCCATGCTGATAGGGATTCATTGTCCCCGGGTCAACATTAAGATAGGGGTCAAGCTTCATCAGGCTCACCCTGAAGCCGCAGGACTCTAAAATCTTGGCAATAGAAGCTGTGGCAATACCTTTACCAAGGCTGGAAATTACTCCACCGGTAACAAAAATATATTTAGCCATAGATACCCCTTTAAAAGTGAGAGAGGCGCACTTATTATTTATTCAGCGCGCCTTCCTGTTATGAAATTAATTCTTATCATTACCGCAGCGTTATTTTATAAATCTATTTATTTTAGGATAGCATAAAAGGTAAGCTTGTCAACCAAAATCAAGGAAGCTTTCCCGATTTTGTTGTAAGCACTTTTTGTAATATTTTATTTACCAATGAATCAGAATAGATTTTTGCGCATTGATTAAATACACGAATGCAAACAGATTTTTTTATCCGCGACATCCGTAACCATCCGCCTGAATTCGTTTATCCAAGTTTTCATTATTTCAAACACCGAGAAAACGCTTTCTAAAAATGGCTTTTTACCCCTTGTTTTTTTGTTTTCTTATGGCATACTTTAGTTACAAGTTTTCTAAAAGTCTTGGGGAACTGCCTCCCTAAAGCAACAATCCCTAAGAACTCATAAATAAAGGAGGAAAAAAATAGCGACAAGCGCTAGAGGTTTATAGCCTCCAAAAGGGCCCTTGGATAAAGGGCTTTTTTGTTTTTTAGTGTCCAGAGACGCTGTCAATTCTTTAGACTATTATAATTAAATGAACGTGGTTAAGCGCATCAGGCGGCGCTTACGAGGAGGGTGACGTTATTCTTAAAAACTTCTAAGAAGCCTTTACCGTGAGCATGAAGTACGGTTATCTCATCGGATGGATTGCGGATGGTGATTTTTCCGGGAACAAGGTTAGTGATAAGCGGGGCGTGGTTAGCGAGGACACCAAGATACCCTAATTCAGAAGGCACTATTAACGACTTGATTCTCCCTTCGTATAATTTTTTATCCGGGCAAAGTATGGTAAGTAAAAAGTCTTTTTCCATTATCTTAGGCGGCACTCTGCTTTTTAAGCTGGCCATCCTTCTCTATCGCCTCATCAATAGTGCCTACCATATAAAATGCCTGCTCGGAAAGATGGTCGAGTTTTCCTTCAATGATCATCTTTACGCCTTTAATAGTATCCTCAAGTTTGACATATTTTCCCTTCATTCCGGTGAATGCCTCAGCCACAAAAAACGGCTGAGAGAAAAACCTCTGCAGTTTTCTTGCCCGGGAAACAGTCAACTTATCCTCATCAGAAAGCTCATCCATACCCAGAATGGAAATAATATCCCGTAAATCTTTATAGCGCTGTAAAACCTTCTGCACGCTTTGGGCGGTATTACAATGATCATCGCCAACTATCCGGGGGTCCATAATCCGCGAGGTGGAATCCAGAGGGTCAACCGCCGGGTATATCCCCAGTTCGGCAATCTGGCGGGAAAGCACTATCTTAGAATCAAGATGGGCAAATATCGCCGCAGGCGCGGGGTCAGTTAAATCATCCGCGGGGACATACACCGCCTGAATAGACGTAATGGAACCGGACCGGGTTGAGGCAATCCTCTCCTCTAACTGGGCAACCTCTGTGGCAAGGTTCGGCTGGTACCCTACTGCCGAAGGCATGCGCCCTAAAAGAGTAGAAACCTCAGAGCCTGCCTGTATATACCGAAAGACATTATCAATAAAAAGAAGCACATCCTTTTTTTCTTGATCCCTAAAATATTCCGCCATAGTAAGCGCGGACAAGGCAATCCTTAAGCGCGCTCCCGGAGGCTCATTCATCTGCCCGAACACAAGGGTGCTGTTTTTTACTACCCCTGACTCATTCAATTCAAGCCAAAGTTCATTCCCCTCTCGTGTCCTCTCCCCCACGCCGGCAAATACCGAAACGCCTCCGTGCTCTGTGGCAATCGTGCGGATAAGCTCCATAACAATAACGGTCTTGCCTACGCCGGCTCCGCCGAACAACCCTACTTTCCCACCCCGAGGTATCGGAGCAAGCAGGTCTATCACCTTAAGGCCTGTCTCAAGCATGACTTGGATAGGAAGCTGTTCCTCAAAATTTGGAGACTGGCGGTGAATGGGGCTGCGAAGTTCCGGATTCGGAAGGTTTCCTTTACCATCAATCGCTTCGCCTAAAAGGTTAAATATCCTGCCTAATGTCTGAGGGCCAATAGGAACACTAATTGGTGCTCCTGTGTCCTTAGCCTTCATGCCCCGCACAAGGCCTTCGGTTGAGGCAAGGGCAATACAACGCACGGTATTATGCCCGATATTCTGGGAAACCTCTAAGGTCAAGTCTATGCCTTTATCCGGATAATTTATTTTTATCGCGTTTAAAAGCTGGGGGCTTTCTCCCTCTGGAAACCTTACATCAACGCTTGGCCCTATAACTTGAATAATTTCACCTTCTGACATGGTATTATCCTTTCAATGCCTCTGCCGCGGAAACAATTTCAATAATCTCGCGGGTAATATTTGCCTGCCGCACTTTATTTCTTAATAAGATAAGGCCGGTTAAAAGCTCTTTCGCGTTTTCGGTCGCGGTCCTCATTGCCATCAGACGAGAGGCATGCTCGGAGGTAAATGACTCTAAAAGCATAAGCCTGGTTTTAGCCGATAAATACTCCGGAATCAACTCTTCTAAAATCCTTGCCTCGTTTGGCTCTAAAATATAGCCTATCTCCTGCGCCTCTTTGCAGTCAATATTCAAAAACTTCTCAACGACCGCTTTGTTGGTAAGCGCGTTCTTAAAACGGGTATAGGCAATATACACCTCATCTGCCTCAGCCGTTAAAAATGCCTGGCATAATGCCTTGCATATTTCCCGCGATACTTTATCCGAATATTTACCGTTAAGGCCCACATAGGTATGGAGTACGGCTTCCTTGTAATTTCTGAAATAGGCATAGCCTTTCTTACCGATAACCACTAATTTCACCTTGTTTCTCTCGTAGCGGCTGATAAACTCTTCCGCGAGGCGAATGACATTGTTGTTATACACCCCGCACAGGCCATTATCTGAAGTTACCACGCATAAAAGTATCTTCCCCTTCGCTTCATCCTTCCTGAGAAAAGGATTACCTGAGGCAGTCCTGCCTTGCAAAAGCTTATCTAAGAGGATAGTCAACCTTTGAGCATAAGGGCGGCTTTGCGATAAATACGAATCTATTCGGCTTAATTTGGTAGCAGAAATCATCTGCATTGCCGAAGTTACCTTGCGGGTATTTTCTATACTGCGGATCCTGTTTTTTATCTGTTTCAGGGACTGGCTCATACGACTGAATGCGGTTAGCTTGCGCCTGTGCCTTTGAAATACTGCTTGAACGAAGCAATTATCTCATCAAGCTTTTTCATCAAATCAGGGCTTAATTCTTTTTTATTCTCAATCTCATACTCAAGGTCAGGATATTCCTTCTCGATATGCGCGAAGATTTTGGCCTCAAAATCCTTGAGTAAGTGTATCGGCAAATCGTCAAGAAACCCGCGCGTGCCGCAATAAATAATCAAAATCTGCCTTGCCACCGGAAGCGGCACAAACTGCGCCTGTTTGAGTATTTCAACCATCTTCTCCCCGCGGGTCAGCTGCATCTGGGTAGTCTTATCCAATTCGCTTCCGAATTGGGCAAACGCCGCCAATTCCCTGTATTGGGCCAGGTCAAGGCGCAGCTTCGCGGCCACCTGGCGCATTGCCTTTATCTGGGCCTTGCCTCCGACTCTTGAAACGGATAGCCCCACGTTTATAGCCGGGCGCACCCCTGAATAAAATAGGTCATTCTCAAGGTAAATCTGGCCGTCAGTAATTGAAATAACATTAGTCGGGATATAGCTGGTGATATCTCCGGCCTGTGTCTCAATTATAGGTAACGCGGTAAGCGAGCCTCCGCCTAAGGAATCCTTGAGCTTTGCCGCCCTCTCTAAAAGGCGGGAATGCAGATAAAACACGTCACCGGGATATGCCTCTCTTCCCGGTGGGCGCCTTAAAAGTAACGACAGCTGCCGATAGCTCTGGGCATGCTTAGAAAGGTCATCATAAATCACTAGCACATGCTTTCCCGAATACATCATCTCTTCGCCTATCGCGCATCCAGCGTACGGCGCTAAATACTGTAACGATGCTGATGCCCGGCTTGAGGCGCTGACGATAGTAGTATATTCCATTGCCCCATAGGTCTTCAGAAGTTCATGTATAGCCACCACACTTGACATCTTCTGGCCTATCGCCACATAGATACAGTAAACGCCTTTTCCTTTTTGATTGATGATAGTATCAATAACAATCGCGGTTTTTCCTGTCTGGCGGTCGCCGATAATCAACTCTCTTTGCCCTCTACCGATAGGAATCATTGAATCAATTGCCTTGATGCCGGTTTCAAGCGGCTCTTTTACCGGCTGACGGTCAATGACATTAGGGGCGCCTGCTTCAAGAGGCCGATATTTATCCGTAACCACGGCGCCTTTACCGTCAATCGGGCTTCCCAGCGCGTTTACTACCCGTCCCACCAGGGCATTACCCACAGGGACCTGGACAATTTTTCCTGTGCGCTTGACAATATCCCCCTCGCGGATAGTCATATCAGCATTGTCAGTCCCGAAGATAACCACACCCACGCTATTTTCTTCCAAGTTTAACACCATTCCCATAATCCCGCCGGGGAATTGCACCAGTTCACCCATCATCACATCATCCAGGCCATAGACGCGGGCAATAGTATCTCCCACCTGGATTACGGTACCAACCGACTCCACCTCAATCTTTGAACGGTACTTTTCTAATTCTTTCTTGAGTATTGATGTTACTTCTTCCGGTTTTATCGCCATTTTACGCAGTCCTTAGTGTTTCAAATCGTTCTTTAAGCCTTTCAATACGCCTTTTCACGGACCCATCAATTACCTTGTTGCCTATGACCACCTTAACTCCCCCTAACAGCTCGCCGTCAAGCTCTATATACAGTTTGATTTTTCTCTGGAACTTTCTCTCCAGGCTGTCAATAATCAACTGGACCAATTCCAAATCTAAAGGAAAACTCGTCTTAAGCAGCGCCCTTACGCTTTTGCCGTGAGAATAGGCGACCCTGACATATTCCGCGACATCCCAGAGTTTGTCGATCCTGTTTTTCTTTAAAAGAAATTTTAAAAACTGCCGGAACTCTTCTGAGAAGCCCTCGCCAAAGAACTTATCAATAAAGGCGTTTTTCTCAAGCACGGTTACTGCCGGAGCTTCCAAGAAATCAAGAATAAGCTCTTTATTCTCTAAGAGAATTTCCCTTGCCTTTTTAAAATCGTCAAGCGCCTTTTCTTCACTTAGGCCCTGGCAGGCATAGCTTAAAAAGGCATCGGCGTATCTCTTTGCTAGCACATCGTCCTTCACCCCGCACCTTCGTTCTTATTCATTTTTAATCTTTTAAACATTTTAGAAGGCGCGGGGTTCATCAGGCCCTGTCTATCTTGTCAAGAAAATCTTCAACCAGCTTCTTGTCATGATCTGCCGTGAGTTTCTCAAGGATAATACTCTCAGTAGCCCTTAACGCCAAATCCACGATATGGCTTTTTAATTCCTGCTTTGTCTTTAAGAGCTCCTGCCTGATATTCTCCCGGCCACTTTCTATTATCTGGCGTGCCTGCTCCTCAGCCTTGGACTTCAACTCATCGGTTATTCTTTTTCCTTCTTCAACAGCCTCTTTTATCTTCTGCCGGGCGATTTCCTCAATTGAGGCAAGCCTTGTTTCATATTCAGCCTTTAATGTAGCAAGCTCTGCCTTGGCGTCCTCAATGTGTTTAAACTCCGCGGCTATCTTTTCTTTCCTCTGGTCAAGTAAAGATATGACCGGCTTCCAGAAAAACAGCTTGAGCAGCCCCAAAAGGATGAGAAAACCTACGGCTTGGGTAAGTACCTGTTGAAAATCAAGATTCATCATGTTCGTGCCTTACTAAAAAGTTACTGCAATGAAACAACTTTACATTGTTACGTAAATTTACGCGAATTTTAATTCGCGAATATTCTCAATCTTTTTATTCGCGTTTATTCGCGTAGCCCTACATTGTAGATTAATGAACCGCCTGTATCTTTGCCATTGAAAGAAACGCGATAACAAACGCGTAAATCGTCAATGCTTCAATAAAAGCGCATCCGATAATCATCGCCACCTGAATTTTCGGGGCTGCCTCAGGCTGGCGCGCCATGGCATCCATTGCTGCCGACACTGCCCTGCCCAACGCGAAGGCACTTGCCAGCGCGGCGATTGCCAATCCAAACGGCAAAGAAAGTGCTAATGCTGTATTTGCATCCATTTTTTTACGTTTCTCCTTTCTTATTAATGTTTCACTTCTTCATGATGCGGAAGCATCATCGAGATATACACTGCCGAAAGCAGGCTAAAGACCATTGCCTGCACCGCCCCCCCGATTAACGACAAAAACATTATCGGTATCTGCAGAGGGAACCCTACGGGACTTTTCCAGGCAGAAAACATTGAAAGCCCCAACATAACAAACACATACAAAAGCGCGTCTTCACCGGTAATATTCCCAAAAAGACGCAGGGATAAGCTTACTGGTTTTACAAACTCGCCAATAATATGGATAATGAATAAAAGGATATGGATAGGAATAAACAGTAAAATTAAGAATATTTTAAAAACGCCTTTTTCCTCAGGCATGCGCGGGCTTCCTGCCATATGGTCAAGATAGCCGATCATTCCCAGCCTCCGTATCCCGGTATATTGCACGTAGATAAAGGTGCAAAGCGCAAGTGCCACAGTCGTGTTCAGGCTGGACGTGGGCGATTTCATTCCCGGCACCATACCCATAAAATTCATAATTAAGATATAGAGAAAAAGCGTGCCTATATACGGAAGATAATGCCTGCCTTCTTTTTCACCCAGGACCCCGGAGACAAAATTACTTAAACTCTCAACCAGTACCTCAACCATATTCTGGAGCCTTCGCTCAGGGACAAAAGAGCGGTTACGCTGGGCAAAGTAAGCCATAAGAGATAGAAACACCACCGCTATCAAGGAAAAAATCACATTTTCCCAGCGATGAAGGAATATCCCAAGGCCTGAATCACCTAAACCTTTAACCGTGATACCGATAAAATTTGCTAATTCCTGTGAGGAGCTTTCAGAGCCTGACACAAGGCACCTCTTTTTGAGTAAACCCCGTCAGAGACATTTTAATTTTTCCGGTTGCGCTGTAGTCTCCAACGAGGCAAACACCATTCCTATTGCCTGCAGAAAAATCACCGTAAAAATGATGCCAAACCCCACACTGATACCGGGCAATGAAACCTTAGACGATGATATAATCAAATAACCTGTAATATAAAGCGCTCCAAACTTAATAAAAGCATACAAGGCTATCTTCAGCTTGTTATGAGCAATATCCGTAAAAGCTTTTGAAAGCCCAACAAAAAGCAAAAAATTAGCTATACTCCAGAAAGAGCCGCTGATTAAGCCTAATGTGAATTTTTGGCCGAAATAATAAAGAGAAAATAATGAAAGCAGTAGAGTAAACCAAAAGCTTACTTTGAGCGACTTGTAGATAAAAGAGATCTCCACGCTTATATGCCTTTTTGCACCCTCTTAATAATATAAATAGTTTCTTTGACTGCCGCGACAAAACCCAACACTACAAAGAGAAAAGTAAATAACTTCCCGGAATTAAACCTTTGGTCAAGAAAAGCCCCGATAAAAAATCCCACCATCGGCCCGCCAAGCAATACAAAGGGGATGCTTGTAGCCTCAAGGACAACCTTTAAGTATTTAAGATTCTCGTTTTTGTCTTTGTTATCCGCGGGATTCAGCAAATGCCTCGCCTGTTAAGTATTAAAGCAGAAGTGTAACCTTTTGGGATTACTACTATTACGGGTGCGGGGTACTAAACTTTAGGTTTAGCTTTTAAGGCACACATAGCCTTTTTAGACACCCTTGTCTTTATAGCCTCATAACGTGCCTATAATGTAACATATTTTCTTCTTTTGTCAAATATTTTTTCTGCTAAAAAAAGAGCAATGCCTGGCATCTATAAATAGACAGTGCCAGGCATAGGCAAGTTGTTTACGCGTTGTATATGTCTGGCACTGATAACACTAAGATACCAGGCATTAACAATTCTTACTTGACTATGCCTGGCATTGGCGGGCATTGGTAGCTATCGGTTAATTCAGGCTATTTACGTACAACGCATCAGGGAGCAAGGTGGCTAAACGCAGGGTCTCGCTGCTTTCTTTTCCCTCACGCTCATCCAAGGCATGCGCTTCTTTAAGGCAGGCGGTGATTTCAGAAAGCCTTTGGCTAAATTCTTCCCTATAATAGCAGGCGGCGATAAACTCCAAAATACGCGTATCTGAAGGCCTGATGCCGGATGAGGCCATGGCCTGTATCTGCTGGTATTCATTGTCTAAATCAATCGCTTCCACATGACTGAGTTTTGGCAGCTCCATCTCTATATCCGCAAGGCTTCCCCAGCGCTCAAAGTTAATATGCAGCGCCCTGTCGGTCATATCAATACCACCGAAGGTATTTTGGGCTTCAGGGATAGCAAAGTCTTGAGCAGGCTCTTGAGCGACAAGCGACGACGAAGACGATTTTTGGCCGGCAGAGATGGCTTCTCGCGCTTTAGCTACTGTTAAGAGGAATTCGTTATATTTATCTATCTCATCCAATTTCCCTTTCAATTCGTCAATAGAAACGCCTTTCCTTTTCATAGCTTCATAATACTTCTCTTTATCATCAGACCATTCTTTCTTCTGTACCGCTCGATTGACCGAAGAAAACTCTTGAACCTTAGTCAACAATAAATCCTCAGTACTTTTAATAGAGTTTATGTGTTCTTTATAGTCGCGGATACCTGCGCCTAAGTGAGCGGTGAGCGCGCCTATCCACTTGCTAAGATCTTTACCCGCTTTCTGCGCTAAATCACGCTTATATATCTCTAATCTTTTTTCAATCATATCAAGAATGCCCTCTCTGGCATATTTCTTCCTTCTTAACAACGTTTCTTTGGCATCTTCCCAGAGAGTTAACCTATAAGGGTCAAGCGCCACCCCATTGTGAATTATTGAATACAACTCATCGGCTATTTTAGCATAAGGAACCACTACATCTTTTTCAAGAGCCGAAACCGCTCCTACCATTCTGTCAAAAGCAGTTTCATATGAGATCGTCTTCTCTTTGGCCATTTTCCCAAGAGCATCTACCGCAAGAATAAATTCTTCAGCGGTAAGCGCCGACGATGAACGGGATTTTTGCATACTATCCCACGCCTTGACAACGGTATCTAATTGCGCGGAAAACAACTGATCCTTTACGTTACCTTTAAGAAGAAGATCAATAACTTGTCCTGCCGCATCAAGGGCTTCTTTATATTCTACTGTATCCTGTGGCGTAAGCTTGCTTCTTACCTCCTCAGCCGCTTTTAAATAATATACTCCTAAAATCCCGGCTAAGTAATCTCTTAGCTGGATCAATTCGCTATCGGTTCTTGAGCCCTCTTCCCGGATTTCATTAAACCTGGAAACTAATACGCGTTTTTTCCCGGTTTTGCCTGCTTCCTTAAACTCCTTACAGAAAAGCTTGATAGAATCACTGGTAAAAAATTGATTCGTCCGGCTCACCTGTTCATCCAGAATTTCCTCTAATTTATCGATTCTTACTCTTTGGATCATTATATCCCAAGCCATAGCGTCAAAGAGGGATTGGTCTATATACGTGCCTTTGATTGTATTGCCGCTTTGCTTAGCGGTTATCTCCTTTGCCTGCCTTACTGACGCGAGTAATGCATTAGCCTCTTTATTTTTCTCAAGCAACTCCGCGATTTCTCCGCTCTTAAAATCAATCGCATCTTTAATGCCATCATACTGGCTAAACGAATCTTTAATAAACTCTTGAATCTTTTCTATCTTAATATGATCTTTTTTTATTGCGGTTATTACATCATCTATCTGTTGTGTATACCTTGAATAGGCAAGATGCCCTGTTAAGGCCTTCTCAATAGCGTCCACTAATTTAAACCCCATATCCTCTTTAACCATATAATTTTCTAATCCGCTTTCAATTATAGCCAGGATAGGTTCTATAGTACGGGCCTGCCCGGGGATATCCTTACGCTCTTTATCAACATATTCACCTGCCACAGGCATGATACGGCTGACTGCCGCGTATATTTTCTCTTGGATATTTTCCGGTATCTCCTCCCGGGCTGAAAGCTCTGATGCCATCTTAATTAATTCTAAAAATGCTTCGTGAGACGACACTTTATTATTAGGCATCTGATCAAGCTTTTTAGAGAATTCCTTAAGCGTCAACGGTGAGGCGGCGGAAGTATTACCCTGAGAAACAATCTTTTTTTGTGCCTCTTGCGCTAAATAAGTCTCCCGCAGCCGATAGGCATGTTCTGCCGCTTCAATAATTACATCTACGTCATTCGTCGTTTCAATATCACGGGCATATTTATTAGTGTAGTATAATTTCTGCTCTTCATCCAATTTAATATATGAATGCTGCCCGATTTCCGCATAAAAAGCTGCCAACTCTTTTTTATATGCTTCCATATTTTCTCTGACTTTGGCCTGAATCCGTACAAGCCCTGCTTCAATACCAAACCATTTTTGTGCTTCTTCGGGTAAAGCCATACGATTCATTGGCTGAATTTCGTTAGCCATCTTTGTGACTGATATTATAAGGTTCGATAGCGATACGTTTGAGAATTGCAGTATAGTACCGCTATGATATGCATTTAATTTTTCTCTTACTTCCTGTATCACCTTCACTTCATTCTCCAGCGCCAGCGGCGAGGCGGCTGCTTGGTAAATTTTTTTATAATACTCTTTAACCCCCAATACTGCCATTTTAACATCTCTAACCCGGGTAGTTCCAATGGCTATGCTTAGCTTACCCACAATATTAAAACCAGGGCTCTTGAAAAATGCCATAAAGCTTCCCAGCGGGGCTAAACCAGTTCCTCTATTTTCAGCCTTCCAGTTCATCCCGATATTGAGGATTTTCCCCTTTTTCTCCCCTTGAATAATCGCTTCCTCTATAACCGGTTTGATTGCCTCAACGGTTTTGGCAGCACTGCCAATAAGCCCACCGTCAACGTCAGGCAAAGATAATATCTCTTTGTTCTTTGCGTTTAAGCTTCCGCCATAATCAACATCAAGCTCTATGCCTAGTACTCCTGCGCTTTTTAGAGTATCTTTTATAAATCTATGCGCATTCTGAATCTCTTCCAATGTAGGCGTTTTGCCTGTTCCAATTGCCCAGCGCGGCTCATAGGCTATCCTCAAACCAATACCCCCATATTTCTGCACATCTTCTTTCATTATGTCCTTTAAAATTTCCTTTATGTCCTGCCTTAAAACATCCTGCGTCCGCCCTGCGTAACGCTGACCTAAATCCTCACCAACGCAAAGTACAACTTGTTTGACTGGATACCCCTTTTCCCCCTTTGTAGAAGCTATTAGTTTTTTCAACTGAAGATTAATTATTCTGTTCACTATAGAGCGTGCGCTATCTTGCAGATTATCACGATTAATCTTGTCCTTTTCTTTTTGAAGATCAAAATATTCTTTATAATCAGTTTCGGATATACCTTCGGTTGCTAAAGTTGCTTTCCAAATTCCTACTGCTTCATCAGCAAAAACCATGCGGTTAAGTTCACTGTCAAACCGCTCATACCCAAAATAAAGTATTCTTCCTAATACATTCCCTATAGCCCACTCAAGCCTGGCACGCTCCTCAGAATGATTTAAAATTCCTCCATCGTATAGGCTAGATTTAGCAAGCCCAATATTAGCCTTCCCGGTTTTAGCTCCTTCTGCAAGCGATAGATGATTATCCAACACATATATCTCTGGAGTAGATTCTAACGGCGAGGCGGTGTAAAGAACATTTATTTTCGATTCTTCATCCCATGCCTGAATAAAGGCAGCCTCTATATCTTTTTTCTTATCTTCGCTCAGGTTTAGAGCGTTCGGGAAGATAATCTGGCTTATTGCATTTGTCTTTTCATTATATTCCAACCTCCCCCAGACAATAATCTTACCTTGGTCTATTTCAACCGCAAAGCGCGCATTTTTATATGTATTATCCGTTTCCCTTGCAGACAACGTCATCCGCTCAACGATGGAACTTCTCAAAGAGCTAAGTTCCCCCTCAGTTAAATCTTCAACAGAAACATAGCGTAAAGGCTGCGCATTCTCGCCATACACCCCCGACATTTCTTCTCCCAGCAGGCCGGCGGTGATGCCCTCTACTTTATCACTTAACACTAGAATTCCTGGCAAATTGCCATCATCTTCGATAAACTTTAAGGCCGCGCCTCCTCCTGTAGATACGTGTGACATTTCACCAGCTAGCCCAAACTTCTCTACCGCGAAAGCAGAATCTCCCCCTCCTACCACCGCGATACCGCCTTTTTTCTTTACCACTGCCATTGCCTCGGCTATTACTCTCGTGCCTTGCTCAAAATTATCAAATTCAAATACCCCCATAGGGCCGTTCCAGATAACTGTTTCCGCCTCCTCAATGATTGCTCTGTAATGCTTAATAGTCTCAGGGCCAATGTCTAAGCCCATCCAGCCGTCAGGGATCTTGCCTGACTCCGCAGATTTTCTTTCCGCATCATTATTAAATCTATCTGCAACTATATGATCCAAAGGAAGGATTATTTTTCCTTTCGCCTTTTCAAGAAGCTGCCTTGCAAATTGCGTTTCTCTTTCTGCCTCTTCCTTATTCTTACCAAGCTTAGAATTGCCAATATCTTTCCCCATGGCTTTTTCAAAAGCGAATGTCATTGCCCCGCCAATAAGAATTTTATCCGCTTTTTCTAAAAGCTTCTCTATTATTTTAATTTTATCGGATACTTTTGCTCCTCCGACAATTGCCACATCAGGATTCAAAATCTTATTCAGGTACTCTATTTCCTTCTGGACTAAAAGCCCGGCAACACGCGGCATCCCCTTAGGAGCGCCAACCATTGAAACATTGTTTTCTCTATGCATAACCCCAAAGGCATCTGAAACATATTTATCTATGCCAAAAAACAAATCTTTGGCGAATTGGCTATTAATCCCTTCTTTTTGTTCTTCATCTTTATTCATCCGGACGTTTTCTAAAAGTAAAATATCCCCGTTTTTCATCTCGGAATTAATAAAACCTTCCGCGTCTTTAGGGGTAAAGATTGTCTTGTCAAATGTAATGGTTACTCCTGGCAACTCAGATCGTAGAGCCTGAGCTACTATATCTAAACTGAAATCCTTGTTTTTCTCCTCCTGCGGCCGGCCCAGGTGTCCTGCAATAACAAGCTTCACTCCTTGTCCTATCAAATATTTGATAGTAGGTAACGCCTGTTTAAGGCGCGTATAGTCAGTGATATTTCTTTGCTCATCGGTTGGCATATTAACCTCAGCGCGCAAGAACACCTTTTCTCCTGGGTTAAATTGTACATCTTTTACGGTCTGTTTCGTCAGCGGCGAGGCGGTGATTTCCCTCTGCCCAAGGCTCTTTTCAATTTGCCTCATAAGCGATGGCAGTTCATACCTGTGCAAACTTACCATCATAGACTTGATATCGGTATGGATACTGCCTATTTCACCTTCCTTATTAAATAGAATAGTTGATATTTTTTCAATCGCGCTAAAAGCATCTTTTAGAGTGCCTTGCCCGTTCACAACATTATCTATCTCATTTAACGGCCTTTCTAAATCTTTTTCTAAATTCTCCAAGAATGATGCTAATTCTTCTTTATAATTTAAGAGTCCTTGGTCATTTATCTTTTCCTGTATTTTCTCGAACACCCCGCTTATCTTCTCCTTCAACGTTGTCAGCGGCGAGGCGGCAGAGAATAAATTTACTAACTGATCTTTATAAACTTCTAAAATTTTCTCAAATGTGCCATCATCTATCCCCACGGCGGCAATATCTTTTCGCAAATCATCTTCTTCAGCTTGTTTGTAATTATCTACTGATTTTTCCTTATAAAACTCGCTTGTTATCTTCTCATAATACTTTCTCAACTCTGGCTCTCTCCCAGCTTTCTGATAAAGAATTTCCACTATATTTGATAAATCAATATAGTGCATAAATTTATTGCTAAGATCCGACGGGGTAATTTCTTTGCTTTCACCGCTTCTCTTGGGACGAGCATAATAAACATAATCACCGTCTTTGTTTTTTTCATTTTCATAACGAAAGTCATCAATCTCCAGGATTGAGATAATTTTTTCCCATTTATCACCAAAAACTCTTGACATGCTGTCTTTTACCTGTTCCAAACTTGCTGTTAAAGTCACTTCTGTTTTATTTTTTGGCTTCGCCCAACCATTTTCGATCAATTTGCTGGAAACATCCTTCCAATCGAGTCCAACACTCTGAACGAGGTCTTCTGCAATAGTCCCACCCCCAAATATTATCTGACGTATGTTTTTAAGATAAGCTATGCGCTGTTCAAGATTTTCTTTATCTTTATCTTTTAACATCACTCCGCCAAAATTCTGATTAGTAAACAATACTGCTCCGGCTAACTCTAAAAATGCAACGCCTGTGCCAAAAACCCCCCCAGGGCCTTCCAGCTTTCTAGGAAAAACATACACAGCATAGTTGTTATCACTATTTTTTGTGAAAACGATATTAAACGGTTGATTACGTTTATGCAATATATCGGTAAGTAATACCAGCGCTTTGTTTAATGAATCTAATGAACTACCGTTTAAAACAATGGTATTGACTGCCCAATCTGATAGAGTCATAATGGATACGTTGTTATTGCTGAAAAAAGAAGTTTTTTCAGCGTTTTCTACGGGCAATTTATCTTCTCCAGTGCTGTCAAAATAATCAAATCCCTGCAGATGAAGTTGAGGGACAGAAGCAAAAGCCCCAGGGCCATTAAATCCTAGTTTATAACCCGGGTTGTTAAACTTATCCAATAAATTAAGAGCTACTATCGCTGCTTCTTTGTTAAAATATTGGCTAAGGCACTTACTGGGATCGGGAAGAATAAGCACATTTCCCCACAAGAGCGGATTAGCGTTTACTATTATATCAGTAAGTATCCCCCCAAAGTTAATTCCTAAAGCAATATCCGGCAAAACATCGTTGAAAATAAATTTATCTCCGGGGTTATATTTTTTCTCGAGAGTCTCTCCAGCTTTAATTTTAAATTGCGTGGCGCGCTTACCTGCTCTTTCTAAGTTCAATATCTTCATCAGGCTCCCTGCCCGAGAGAATTCTATATTTCTCTTAGTCAAATGCTTAACAAATGCGTGGTATCTTTCAGAAATAAGCATATCAGCCATTAATTTTTCCCATTGCTTTAATATGGCAACGCTAATAACTGTTATTTTTCCAGCATTAATATTAGCGGCAAATTCCTTAAGCACTGACAATTCTCCACCTAATGCTTGTTCTAGATATTCTTGCAAGATTTTTATCTTATTAAGGAGTACCCGCGCTCGGGTCTCATCTTTTTCTTTTATTTTAGTGTACTCATTCATAACATACCTAAGAAAGCCTTTTATTCTGGATAATTTCTCTATATCTTTTCTTGCATGGGGCATTCCAACATCCTTATCAATATTGCTAAATTTGCTAATTTTAATGCTTTTATATTCTTTAAACTTCTCTACCACATCTTTTGGGAAAATATCTGAAATAAATTCTTCTTCAAGAATATCCAGAATCTTTTGATCTGCATCTTCAACAGTCACCGGCGAGGCGGCGAGGGCAACAGGCTTCTGTTCAACAACTTCAAGATTTTCATCTAAAACTATACTCTTTTCATCTGCGCCAATTACCGCATCAGAAATAACAGGATTATTCCCTTGAAAACTTCCTCCCCGTATTGGACTCCCTGCGCCTTGACCTTGCATATCAGCTTCAAAAGGTAATATCGCTTGCCCAATGCCAATCCCCCCGCTGGTATAACTCCTGATACTCTGGCCGTAGGCAGTAAACGTAGGTTCCTTGATATTATATTCACCTTTGTTGAAGGAGTCTTTGTATTGGTTAAAATAGGTAATCTTATCCCATAGTTCTTCTGAGGTAAGGTTAGTGAGATTACGCCTATCAATTAAATTAATGTAATTTTCTCCTTGTGACCTTGTGACTTGGTGACCTTGTGACTCTTTACTATTAAAACGAGCCTTAAACCATCTTGAAAGTATCAGCGAATAGTATACCTGCCGTAACTTAGCATACCTTTGGCTTGAGTTTACCTCTCTGGTAAGCTTAGGAATTATAGTTTCTCTGATAAGCTGGGTAGAGTATTCATTGAGCTCTTTTAACCTTGAATCTTTAAAATTGTATTGCTGAGGGCTGAGAGCTGAAGGCTGAGAGCTTTTTAGATAATCTTCTTCCAGCAACACCTTAAGCGTTGCTTTGTACACATAGGCCGAATCATCTGTTTCTCTTACGATGATTTCATTGGGCACTATCCATGGGCGGGTTAAGGTAGGTATGGTAATATTCTCCGAGCCAAATAATTCCCCTGCCTTTTTATAGAGTTTATCCCAATACTGTTTGCCTTCAGGGGTTTGGGGTGAAGTAAAGCTCGCGGTATCCTTCTTGAGCTGGAGGTCGGCCTCAAGGAATATCTTACCTATATCGGTTGTCTCTAACTCAGGGTCTATGATGGTATCCGGGGCATCAGGCCTTAGGTTTACCCAAAAAGTATCATTGGGGAGAGTTACTCCTATCAGGAAGTAGTCCATCAACTCCTGGGCAGTTTCCTTGAGCACGAGATCTTCTTCTGGTGACCTGCCTGCCCCGACCGAAGCGTCGGGGGTGTCCTGGTGACTTGGTGACTTGGTGTAGTCTCCTTTATCCAAGAGTATCTTGTAGCTGTTATTCAGGCTGTCATAGGAGAAATAGCGCAGGTGCACCGGCCGGAAGATATCGGGCTTAACCAGGCTCGTATGCAACTGGCTAAGATAGCTTGAAAGGTTAAGTTCACCCGCGGCATAAATAACCCCGCCTTGGTTAAAGAGTAAGCCTATCGTTACTACTATTGAGATTATCTTACGTACCATCTTTGTAATCCTCCTATAAAAACCCCTTACCAAAGTCAACCGCGGAGGTTGCGGAAATTTACCGTCGGGGAAAAAAGTCAACCGCGTAGGTTGCGGGGTTTGGTTATGGACAAAAAATAAAAAATGCCGGACTGACCATTTTTGGCAATCCGGCATTATATATTAGTTACGTTGTTGGCGTACCTCCATACACCAGCAACATATATAAGCTAATTGTTGTTAAATACTTATTTAAAGTATATCATAGAAACTTATTTTGTCAAGTTATTATTTCGATAGTTTCTTAAGTTTGTTGCAACTTTTGAGTTAAAGATAAAACATAGTTTTTAATGAACCTGTGTTTTTAGATATACTGATTCAGACGGATGATTACGGATGTCGCGGATAAAAACAATCTGTCTGCATCCGCTACAATCCGTTTGCATTCGTGTTAGTGAATCAATGCGTAAAAATCTATCAGAACTCATTGGTAAACAAAGCGTTACAAATAATGCATGCAACAAAGTCGGGAAAGCTGAATTATTTCACTTTTCCTAATCGCCTGGCAAGCTCTTGATAAACCTTCATATTTTCCCGCTTGCCGATGGCATAGATAATGACCTCTTTATTTCTTAAGTCAAGCTCATAAACTACCCTGTATTTTTTCTTAAAGAAATAAAGCTTTCTGTAACCTGTAAGGTCAAAACCCGCCTTATCTCCTAAATGTTCACCAAGTTCTGGCGAATTTTCCAACTTTTTAAACTGAGCAAATGCCTGCCTTTGAATTGCTTTATCAAGATTCTTAAATTCCCGTTCGGCTTCCGGCTTCCACTTTAGGCTATAAACCATATTGCTTCTTCAGTTTTTCTAAAGAGACCTTCTTGGCTGGGCTGGATTTTCTTTGCTGAGCCATTTCATAAATAGTTATATGCTCCAATAATTCTTCCAATTCTTCCAGCTTTTGCTTTATTTTCTCGTAGCGGGAATAATCCATTAATACAGCCTCAGGGGCATTGCGTTTAAATATAAAAATATCTCCTAAGGGGAGTTCATTTTCATACTTTTTAAATGACCGCACAAGCTCTGTACTGCTGACAATCTGCTTCTTCTCAAAGGTAGTTACCATCACACCTCCTTAATGAGCGCACAAGTTATGGAACCGCCGCAAAGCGGCAGGTGAACATAACTTGTATGCGCGAATTGCTTATCTATATACATATAAAAATCATATTTCTATACAAAGTATAACATGTATCAGAAAAAAATCAAGCCAAGATATAAATTAGTTTTTAAATTTTTTATTAAAGAATGGGTAATGAAGATTTACCCATAAGGTAGGCGTCAATAGCGCGGGCTGCGTGCCTGCCTTCGTGGATTGCCCAGACAATCAGGGATTGACCCCTGCGCATATCGCCTGCGGAAAACACACCCTTCTTGGAAGTCATATAGTTCTCGTCGGTTTTGACGTTACCGCGGGAATCTAACTCTATTTTTAACCCTTTTAACAAACCTTCATGCTCGGGATGGACAAAACCTATTGCCAAAATTACCAGGTCCGCTTCAATCTCAAATTCGCTTCCCGCAACCTCTCTCATCACAGGGCAGCCTTTGGCGTCTTTTCCCGGGAATTCCGCCCTTACACAAGAAACCTTTGTAACCTTTCCATTTTCACCGATAAACTTTTTAGTTAAAACCGCCCATTGGCGCTCTCCACCCTCTTCATGGCTTGAAGAAGTTTTTAGCAGCATCGGATATCTTGGCCAGGGCATATCTTCAGTGCGGCATTCAGGCGGCTTAGGCATAACCTCTATCTGCACCACACAAGACGCGCCCTGCCTATTGGCAGTCCCCACGCAATCAGCACCAGTATCCCCTCCGCCGATTACCAATACACGCTTTCCTTTGGCATCAATAAGCTGACCTACTTCCAAACCCGCATTGGAATTTTTCCAATGCGGGTTTGGTTTTTCTTCACTAGCCCTCTGGTTAGACTGAATCAAATAATCCATGGCAAAATGAATCCCGGCTAATTCCCTGCCCTCTATCTTTAAATCGCGCGCAACCCTTGAGCCGCCGGCAAGGCAGGCCGCGTCAAATTCTTTTAATAATTTTGAGGCCGGATAATCTATACCCACATTAATATTGGTCTTAAACTTTATTCCTTCTTTTTTCCAGATAGCAACGCGCCTATCAATCACCCGTTTCTCAAGTTTAAAATCAGGGATGCCGTAACGTAAAATACCTCCTGCGTGCGTGTACTTTTCAAATACCACGACCGTATGGCCTGCTTTATTTAACTGGCTGGCAGTTGATAACCCCGCGGGGCCTGAGCCGACTACCGCGACCTTTTTTCCGGTGAGCTTCTTAGGAGGCTGCGGCTTAATAAATCCTTCTTTAAAGGCAGTTTCTATAATTGCTAATTCATTCTCTCGTATAGTTACAGGGTCATCGTTAATTCCTAATACACAAGCATATTCGCATAATGCCGGGCAAAGCCTCCCGGTAATCTCCGGCATAGTATTAGTGGCATTAAGGAGCTCAAATGCCTTCTGCCACTTGCCGGATGCCACCAACTCATTCCATTCCGGGATATAATTGCCAACCGGGCAGCCAAAATGGCAAAACGGCGTGCCGCAGTCCATACAACGCAAGCCTTGCTCCTCAGATTGCGAAGCGCTCCTTAAGACAATGACCTCCTTATAGTCCTTAACGCGCTCGCAGACCGGCCGATATTCAGCATGCCCGCGTTTCACCTTTAAAAAACCTTTGATATCAACTGCCATTAGGAACTCTCCGAATAATTCTTAACACTTATAGCGGGTGACAGGGTTGTGTTTGAGCGGGGCGTACGAAAATTTTTGCAGCTTGGCCCCGCTATTACTTCCGTGGCGGGTGCAAAAATTTACGCCGAGTGAGTCCGCCTACGGCGGACGAACGTCCCTGCGAAAATACAACCCTGGCAGGACCCGCGTAACTATTCAACTATTATCAATCCGACACTTCCGCCAAATCCAGCTTCTTCTCCAGCTTCTTCTGTTCTAAAATCCGCTTATACTCAAGCGGCATAACCTTTACAAATTTCTTGAGCGTATCATTAAAATTATCAAGCATCTGCTTGGCCACAGGGCTATTGGTATAACGGTAATGATTATGCAGTAAATCGCGTATGGTAAGCTCATCATCGGCATCAGACTTTTCTAATGCCACCATCTCCATATTGCACTTATTTTTGAAGTCGCCATTTTTATCGTACACATACGCAATTCCGCCGGACATACCCGCGCCAAAATTTCGTCCTGTTCTACCCAGCACTATTACCCTGCCGCCGGTCATATACTCACAGCCGTGGTCACCCACGCCCTCTACCACCGAGAATAACCCAGAATTTCGTATACAAAAGCGCTCACCGGCAACACCGCGAATATATGCCTCGCCGGTAATTGCCCCGTAAAAAGTGGTATTTCCTATAATAATGTTTTCTTCGGAGACATATGTTGCCCGCTTATCCGGATAGATAATAATTTTACCGCCGGAAATACCCTTACCCACATAATCATTTGCCATGCCCTCAAGCTCAAAGGTAATGCCCTTTGCCAAAAATGCCCCAAAGCTCTGCCCCGCGATTCCCTTAAACTTACAAGTGATGGTCCCATCGGGCAATGCCTCTTCGCCATAACGCCTGCAGACTTCACCGCTTAACATCGCTCCGGTTGTCCTGTTCACATTCTCAATGGGTAAAGTTATCGTTACTCCTTGAGCCTTTTCCAATGCGGGTTTGGAAAGCTCAATCAGCTTACGGTCTAAGATTGTATCAATACCGTGATCTTGGGTAATCATGCAATAGGTGCCGATAGATTTTGGGGCTTTAGGCTTATACAAGATACGGGAATAGTCTATTCTTTTCGCCTTCCAGGGAATAATTTCTGAATTAACTTCTAAAAGCTCGGTCCTGCCAATCATATCATCAAGCTTGGCTATCCCCAAAGAGGCCATAATCTCCCGCAATTCTTCTACCACGAAAGTAAAATAATTAACCAGGTATTCGGGCTTGCCGCTAAATCTTTTTTCTAACATCACATCCTGCGTGGCTACCCCCACAGAACAGGTATTCAAATGGCAGTGCCGGAGCATCACACACCCTGAAATGATTAACGCCGCGGTACAGAAACCGTATTCCTCAGCCCCTAAAATCGCGGCTATCGCTATGTCGCGTCCGGTACGCATTTGTCCGTCTGTCTGAAGGCGCACCCGGCTCCTTAAATCGTTAAGCACAAGCGTTTGATGGGTTTCAGAAATTCCCAATTCCCAGGGGAGCCCGGCATGTTTAATCGAGCTCGCCGGAGACGCTCCCGTGCCGCCGTCACCACCTGAAATCAAAATCATATCCGCGTGCCCCTTTGCCACGCCCGCGGCAATGGTTCCTACGCCGATTTCTGAAACTAATTTTACGCTTATACGCGCCCGGGGGTTGGCATTCTTTAAATCAAATATCAATTGCGCCAGGTCTTCAATAGAGTAAATATCATGATGCGGGGGCGGTGAAATAAGGGTTACTCCCGGGGTAGTATAACGGGTTTTGGCGATAATCGCGCTTACCTTATGCCCGGGGAGCTGGCCTCCTTCTCCGGGTTTTGCGCCTTGGGCAATCTTTATCTGCAGCTCATCTGCATTAACTAAATAATTGGCAGTAACCCCAAACCTACCCGAAGCTACCTGCTTTATGGCACTGCGAGCTGATGCACCATTAGGAAGGGGTTTAAAGCGTTCAGGGTTTTCGCCGCCTTCACCGGTGTTTGAACGGCCGCCAAGCTTATTCATGGCAAAGGCCAAATTTTCATGGGCGCCGCGGGAGATAGAGCCAAAACTCATCGCTCCTGTAGCCAAACGCTTAAATAATGCCTGCGCCGGCTCAACCTTGTCTATAGAAATCGCTTTGGTATGTTTTCCGCCAGAGGCGGATGAGCCTTCGGAGAAAAATTTCAGCAGGCTTCGTAAGGTAGTGGGATTTTTAGACTGGTCGTTAATGAGGCTTGCGAATTCTTTATATTTCTTATGGTCCCCGCGCCGGGCGGCATCCTGTAACGCGGCGATAGTGTCCGGATTCCAAAGATGGTATTCTCCGTCTTTTTTCCATTGATATACGCCGCCGCTTGCTAAATAAGGGAAGTGCAATAAATTTTCAGAAAACGCGGCTGTATGCCTAAGCAGTGTCTCCTCGGCAATTTCCTGAAAGCCGGCTCCGCCGATACGCGAAACAGTCCCGCTAAAACATTTGTCAATGACTTCCTGATGTATCCCCAAAGCCTCGAATATCTGGGCGCCCCGATAACTCTGTAAGGTTGAAATACCCATTTTAGAGAGTATTTTTAATATTCCTTTATCAAGGGCATGGCGGTAATTTTCTAATGCCTTTTCAGGCTCTAAGTTTAACTGGCCTTCATTAATGAGGTGTTTAATTGCCTCATATGCCAAGTAGGGATTAATACAATCAGCGCCATAACCGAATAATAAAGCAAAATGATGCACCTCCCGCGGCTCGGCAGCCTCTAAAATAATACCGATTTGGGTGCGTAATGCCTTTTTGACCAGATAATGATGCACCGCGCCCACCGCTAAAAGCGCGGGTAAGGCCATATAGTTTTTATTCACCCCACGGTCGCTTAAAATAATAAAACTATAACCTTTTTTTATAGCGGAGGCCGCCTCTTGGCAGATACGGTTAAGGGTTTTTAGGAAGCCGCTTTTTTTATCTTTTTTCGCGCCTTCCGCGGGAGAAAGTATAGAGATTATCTTGGATTTAAACCCCTTTTCTTTGATTGCGCGAAACCGCTCTAAGCCGTCATTGGTAAGAATGGGCTCTTTCACCAGTAATTTATGCGCGTGCTGCGGAGTTTCATCCAGGATGTTCTTCTGCGAGCCCACAAAACTAAAAAGGCTCATCACCAATTCTTCTCTGATAGGGTCTATCGCCGGATTGGTAACCTGGGCGAAGAGTTGTTTAAAATAAGTATACAGGACCTGAGGATGCTTAGAAAGCACGGCATGGGGCACATCATTACCCATTGAGCCCGTAGGCTCTTTTCCTTCCTCAGCCATTGGCTTGATGATAACTTTTAAATCTTCGCGAGTATACCCAAAAGCTTTGAGTTGCGTCAGTATGTCATAATCGTCCTTCGTCCTTCGTCCCACGTCCTTCGTCTTTCTTGTCAACGCATCAAACTCTAACAGGTTCTCCTTAAGCCACGCTCCATAGGGCCGTTGGCGGGATACCCTCTGCTTTACCTCATCATCGTTAATAATGCGCTGCTCTTGGGTATCTATAAAAAACATCTTCCCCGGTTCAAGCCTGCCTGAAGTAACAATGTCTGAAGCAGGAATATCCAATACCCCCACTTCCGATGCCATAACCACTAAATCTTGCTTAGTCACCACATACCGCGCCGGGCGAAGGCCGTTTCTGTCGAGCACCGCGCCTATTTGGATACCATCAGTAAAGGCAATCGCGGCAGGGCCATCCCACGGCTCCATACAACAGGCATGGTATTTATAAAAGTCTTTGAGTTTCTCATCCATTAACGCATGCTGTTCCCACGCGCCCGGAATCAACATCATCATGGCATGATAAATGGGCCTTCCGGAAAGCACAAGCAATTCAAAGGCGTTATCCAGCATTGCCGAGTCACTTCCCCCTGGCACGATAACCGGCTTTAGCTTCTGAATATCTTTACCGAAAAGCTCGCTTTTTAATAATCCCTCGCGCGCTGACATCCAGTTAACATTGCCGCGTAAGGTATTTATCTCGCCATTGTGCGCCAGGAACCGAAACGGCTGCGCCAAATCCCATGTCGGGAAGGTATTAGTTGAATACCGTGAATGCACCAGGCAGATCGCGCTTTTTATGCTCTCGTCTTGCAAATCAAGGAAAAATTTATCCACCTGCTCAGGCATCAGCAGGCCTTTATAGGAAAACGTGCGGCTGGAAAGATTAGGGATATAAAAGAATGATTTTTGTTTTAAATTTGACGAGCGAATGGTATTTTCTACCTGCTTTCGGATAACATAAAGCTTCCTCTCAAATTCGAGAGACTCTTGACTTTTTGCCTGCGGCTTGTCCCCTGAACCCCTACCTTGCCGGCAGGCAGGCTGTCCCCTGAACCCCGTACTATTACTTCTATCTTTGCCAATAAATATCTGCTCAATCACCGGCTGGCTATCTTGCGCCGCTTTACCGATAACAGAACTATCAACAGGAACTTTTCTAAAGCCTAAGAGAGTTTGCCCCTCTTTTTTTATACTTTGGGCAAATACTTCTTTGCAGAACTTTCTTTCCTTGGCGTTGGTAGGCAAAAACACTAAACCCGAAGCATATTCTCCAAAAGGCGGGAGGGTAATTTTTGCGGCTTCCGCGGCTTTGCAAAAGAATTCATGAGGCGTCTGAATAAGTATCCCTGCCCCGTCTCCTGTTTTTGGATCCGCGCCGGTTGCGCCCCTATGCGAAAGGCGCTTAAGCACAGTTACGCCCTGCGTAACAATGGCATTTGCCTTTCTTCCCTTAATGTCGCAGACAAAACCCACGCCGCAGGAATCATGTTCAAAGCGCGAATCATAAAGCCCGTATTTTTCTAAGTTTTGACGGCTGTTCATTAGAAATTATGAATTATAAGTTATAAATGATAAGTTTTACGTTGTACCTTACGACAAGAATAGCCTGCATAAAAACATGGAGGGGGGAAAATTTAAATTTATCATTCATAATTTATCACTTATCCTTTCCTTAAACGAATATTTATAATATCTCAAAGTCGGGCTTTAGGCAAGAAAAAAAAGGGGAAACATTATTCCTGTTTCCCCTTTTTTTCCTTCACTGCGGCTGCTATTTTACAAACAGCATCTCGCGATACTTGGGCAAATCCCAATGTTCATCGGAAACAACCCGCTCCAAGGCATCAACATGTTTTCTGATATGTTCCATAAGCGGCTTGAGCTCTTCAAAATAAAGCTCCGCGCGCTCTTCGTGGTGCAGGCCGGCGGCTTTTTCCAAAAGCTTCTCCAGCTCCTTGGAGTTGCGCCTGACGTAATAAATCTTTTGCGCCACTTCACTCAAATGAGCTTTCTGGTCATTTAACACCGCGGCATCTAACTCCAACTTAACCTCTTTCTTAAGCTGTGTAAGCTTTAAAAGATTATCCGCCAATAATTGCTCGTATTCGCAGCCCGCGGGCACAATACAGGAATTGACCATTTCGTTCAGGGTATTCGCCTCAATTCCTATGGTTATATTATACATATCCATCCAAATCTTGTAGCGCGCTATAAGTTCCTCCTTTGAGAAAACCTTATATTTCTCAAACAGGGCGATATTATCCTTCTTCTCCAACGCCTTTAATGACTCCGCGGTAGAAGCGACATTGGGAAGGCCTCGTTTCTTGGCCTCTTTCAGCCACTCTTCGGAATAATTATTGCCTTCAAAACGGATATCTTTGGTTTCTTTGGTAAGCTCAGCAACCACCCGTAACACTGCGGTGTTAAAATCTTTACCGCTTGAAGCCTTGCGTATTTTATCGGCTACGTAATCCAGGCTCTCGGCGATAATAGTATTAATTACCGTAATAGGCGTTGAAATATTCTGAGAAGAGCCTACCGCCCTGAATTCAAACTTATTACCGGTAAAGGCAAATGGCGAAGTACGGTTACGGTCGGTGGTGTCTTTATTAAACTTGGGCAGGCGGGCAATGCCTAAGTCAATTATGTCGCGTTTAGAAACCTTATTCTTAGCTCCTTTTTCAAGCATGTCCAGGATAGAGGTTAACTGGCTTCCCAGGAAGACACTGATAATCGCAGGCGGGGCCTCGTTAGCTCCCAAGCGGTGCTCATTTCCTGCCATTGCCACACTCGCGCGTAAAAGGTCAGAGTGCTTGTAGACTGCCCGAAGCACCGCGGCTAATACCGCCAGAAACTGCAGATTATCCTCAGGGGTTTCTCCGGGATTTAAAAGATTGTTGCCTTTATCATCCGCCAAGGACCAATTAAGGTGCTTACCGCTTCCGTTTATGCCGGCAAACGGCTTTTCGTGCAACAAGCACACCATGTTATGGCGAAGCGCGACCTTCTTCATTAACTCCATCAAGAGCTGATTATGGTCAGCGGCAAGATTTGATTCTTCAAACATAGGCGCGAACTCATATTGATGCGGCGCGACTTCATTATGCCGGGTAATAACCGGAATGCCTAACTTATAGGCTTCCTCAGCCACCTCAAACATAAAATTAATCACCCGCTCTTTAATGGTCCCAAAATACTGGTCTTCTAACTGCTGGCCCTTAGGGGAACCCGCCCCTACCAAGGTGCGCCCGGTCAATACCAAGTCCTGCCTCAAATTATAATAATGCTTGTCTATTAAAAAATACTCCTGTTCCGGCCCGCAGGTAGAAACTACTTTTTTAACATCTTTATGGCCAAAAAGCTGTAACAGGCCTATGGCGGCTTTATTTAAAGCCTCATCAGAACGCAACAGCGGAAGCTTCTTATCTAATGCCTCTCCGTGATAGGAAATAAAAATGCTCGGGATGCACAACGTTTTGCCCAATGTGCTTTCAATGATAAACGCGGGGCTTGAAGGGTCCCAGGCGGTATAACCCCTGGCCTCAAAAGTCGCGCGTATGCCGCCGGAAGGAAAAGAGCTGGCATCAGGCTCACCCTGAATAAGCTTATTCCCTGAAAATTTCTCGATAACTCTTCCGGGCGCGATTATGGAAATAAAACTATCGTGTTTTTCCGCGGTTAACCCCGTCATCGGCTGAAACCAATGGGTATAGTACGTCGCTCCCTTAGACATAGCCCATTTTTTCATGCACTCGGCAATCTCATTAGCCTGGTCCATGGAAATAGTTATTCCTTCGGACATCCAACGCTTAAAGGCGTTAAATGTGCTTTCGGAAATATGCTCTTTCATTGTTGAGACACTAAAAGTATTCTCACCATAATAGCTCGATACACTTTCAGGCTGCTCTTTCTTCTCCAAATCAACACTCTTAATTTTGAATAAAACTTCTTCTCGAATACTCATGATCCTCCTCCACTCGTATACTATGTGTTATAATAGATGTGAAATACGGAAATCAGGCAATCAGGGTATCAGGATTTGGTAATCAGGGCATCAGGATATTGGGAACAAAATATTACCTTTTTCTCCCAATCCCCTGATCATCCGATATCCCTGCTTGCGGCTCGCCTCACGGCGAAGCCGTGGGCAGGCACTTTTAACATATTACCGCACTAGTGCTCTGTTAACTTAATTATTGGTAGTATAGCGAAAGTTAACTCCGCACTTCCGCTATGGGAGCAAGCCCCCCTTCGGCGCTCCGCCGACTCATCGTCGGCTACGCTGAACACCCCCCAATCGTGGGTAACGGTCTTCCCCACACCCCCTTAGTGCACTGTCAACTATTGAGAACTAATTTCACAGTGCACTACTGTAATTTTTTTGTCTCTCTAGGGGCTAACGGTCAAACCGATTTGCCCTTTTTACACTTTCCGCCAAGAAAAGAGTATACCATAACCTTATTATTATGATAAGTAATTTTATGGTTACTTTGGTAACCCATATTTTCTTGACCGCAGGCCTCCCCTCGCGCACCCAAGAGGCCATGCGGCTTCCATCATCTCTTTTATCCTATAGCCATAGGCCCGCGTTCTTCGGTGCGGATACGGACACAATCTTTTAAATCTAACACAAAGATTTTACCATCGCCTATCTCACCTGTCCGCGCGCCCTTAGTAATCGCCTTTATGGTTGGCTCGACAAAATTATCGTTAACGGCAATTTCCAGTTTAACCTTTCGTAAAAGGTTTCCTTTTTCCCTTGCCGCGCGATACACCTCAGTGACCCCCTTCTGCCGGCCATGGCCTAAAACTTCACTTACGGTAATAAGGTTTACTTCTGTATTATAGAGTTCAGCCTTGACATCCTCTAACTTATGCGGCTGAATAATCGCGATAATAAGTTTCATATAACCTCCTCTGTTTAAAGATACTGTTTCGTTTACCGTTTACCGCCAACAGTTTACCGTTACGGTGAGCGGTACACGCAACAATTATCATCTTCCTATGTAACATGTTCAGCGCTGCTCCTCATTTTTAAAGAAATCTCTATTCCAAAAGTGTATATGCGGCCTCATGGTGCTGAGTAAGGTCAAGCCCAACAACTTCATCCTTCTCTGACGCCCTCACCCCCATTACCATATCCACAATCTTGTAAATAGCAAAAGTAACAATCAAAGAATAGAGGACGGTTATTCCGACTGCTTTTAATTGGATAATAAAAAGCTGCGGGTTACCATAAAATAATCCGTCCGCGCCCGCGGGATTAACACTTTTGGAAGCAAACAAGCCTGTTGCCAGCGCCCCCCAAATACCGCCAACACCATGCACCCCAAAGGCGTCGAGAGAATCATCATAGCCAAGTTTCGGCTTAAGCACGGTAACCGAAATAAAACATATTATGCTCACTACCACTCCTATAATTATTGCCGAAATAACATTCACAAAGCCTGCCGCGGGGGTAATCGCGACCAACCCGGCAACCACACCCGTGACACATCCAAAAATAGTGGGCTTGCCGTTAAACATCCAATCCAAAAGCGCCCAACTTAAGCCTGCCGCGGCTGCCGCGGTATTGGTAACCACAAAGGCATTCACCGCTATGCCATTTGCCGCCAAAGCGCTTCCTGAATTAAACCCAAACCAGCCAAACCATAATAACCCCGCGCCTAAGACTATAAAAGGGACATTATGCGGAGGGGTAGGGCTATGATTAAAATTCTTTCTCTTTCCTATAGCAAGCGCCGTTACTAACGCCGCGATACCGGCATTGATATGCACTACAGTCCCGCCGGCAAAATCCAAAGCGCCTAATTTCCTGATAAAGCCGCCAAGCCCCCAAACCCAATGGCAGACCGGATCATAGACAAATGTCGCCCAAAGAATCATGATAACTAAAAAGGAAGAAAACTTCATCCTTTCGGCAAACGCGCCCAGGATTAAAGCCGGGGTAATAATCGCGAACATTGCCTGAAAAATCATAAATGCCTGATGAGGAATCGTCCCCGCGTAATCCGCGTAAGGCTCTAAACCTACATTAGTAAGCCCTGCCCAGCTAAACCCACCCCAAAAACCTTCTCCGGGGGCAAAAGAAAGGCTATAGCCGTAGAGTACCCACTGCAGGCTTATCACGCACATCAGAATAAAACACTGCATCAAAATACCCAATACGTTTTTACGTTTTACCATGCCTCCATAAAAAAATGCCAATGCCGGCGTCATGAGCAATACTAATGCCGCCGACATCAAGACAAATGCGGTATCTCCTGAGTTTATCATCTTTCTTCCTCCTTTTTTTTGTGAATCTTTGTTAGCCTTAAAACTAAAATAGCGCCGTTTGCTTACGCGCTCCTGTACGCACGCGGATACAGTCTTCCATCGGTAACACCGCGATCTTACCATCGCCCAATTTCCCGGAAGCGCAATGGGAGACAACCGTATCCACAATTTCATTTACCTGTGAATCCGCGGCGTAAATCTCTATTTTTACCTTATGCACAAAAAGAAAACTTTCAGGGCGCAGGGTCTGCACGCCAAAACCCCGCACTTCACTTACGGTCATGCCGCCTATACCTACCTCGCGCAGTGCTTGCGTAAGCTCCTTCAGTTTTTCCTCACGGACAATACACTCAATTTTTTTCATTTTCTCACCCATTCATTTATTTAAAAAATAAAAGAGGCGCCTTCTTTGTAAGACGCCCTTTGTCTTAACCCTTCTTTCCCGGTGCTTTTACCCTTTACTATTTTTTATCAGCGTAACAGCATTGTTTTCGCCTGTGTACACCACAGCTAAGGAATATGACTTACCTGGCAGCGCTGCTAGTATCAAAAAACTTATCTTTATACCTTGAGCATATGGCCTGTTTTATTTTGAAAACACGCACATGAGATATACCTAACGCTTCCGCCGCCTCCCTGAGCGTGAGGCCTTTGTAAAGCAAACTCACTACCTCTTTCTCGCGGCTCCTTAATCCGTTATGCATCAAGTCATCAACAATAAGCTTACAATTGAGCCTCTGTAAAGGACTCTCCACTGTGTCGGGAATGATATCCTTAAGATAAATAATATCAGGCCCTTCTCTGGCTATAGGTTCATCAAGGCTTTTTATATCGCAACGCACTTTATGTGTCCGGATATAATTCTGTATATGAAAATAACACCCTTTGAGGACATAGCTTATTGTTTTATCACGCAATTGGCCGCACGCAAACCGTTTCCATAGGCTTATAAGCGCTTCCTGAATGAGATCATCCCTATCAATACATCCCAAAAATCTATTCTTTGTGCAGATTTTTTTTATGCTCGGCATAAGTGCATTGACTATGGTATCAAAACTTTGCTCTCTCACAGTATATGAAAATTCTCCCGCTGCCTCTTTCATAAAAAAATGTCCCAAACATAGCTTCTTTAGCCTTGCTATATTCAGGACATCGTTATCCCGAGATCACCAAAACACTAATGAAACATTATAAAAGCTGCTTTTAAAACCTACAGCTACTTCTTCATGGTTTTCTTTACGTTCTTAAGCGAGCCTTTATATAGCTGCAAAAAAAACGTCCAGACTTTTGTTCTGGACGCCTCTATGCGCTTTACAGCTTTGTACAATACCTAAACTATACCACAAACAATAATTCTGTCAAGAGAAATTTTTCTTGTAGTCAAACCCCTCCACAATATGCTCTACCTTGATTTCCGGCTTTCTTTCTCTTAAATCTATCCGCTCTTCCTTACTATCGGGAGAAAGAATTTTAACGCGAGGGGAAAAAATATCATCCTCATTTACTTCTTCTACCACAGCTACCCTCTGGTCACTTAAAGCTACTACTGCCCCTATCGGCCAAACACCAATCACCTTAAAAAATCTTTCCAGGATTTCAGGGTCAAATAATCCACCCTTTTCTTTAAGCATTAAATTATAAATCATATCGGGAGAATAACTGTTTTTATAGCTCCTGCGCTGATTAAGCGCATCATAAACATCGCACACTGAAACAATAAGAGAGGCCTGATGCGGCATATGCGGAAAACTTAATTTCGGATAACCTTTAACATCGTATCGCAAATGATGTTCGAAGGCAACCGTCGGCGATAAGATGCCAAGGCTATCAGTATATTTCAAAAGGATTTCCGCTCCCAAGACAGTATGACTTTTCATCATGGCAAACTCTTCATCTGTCAATTTATCAGGTTTATCAATTACTTTACGCGAAATATAGATCTTCCCGATATCATGAAAAAGCGCGGCAATACCAATACTATAAATCTCTTCTTTCCTGAAGTTCATCCTATAAGAAAGATACATGGCTAAAATCGCCACATCAAGCATATGCACAAATGTACTCACATCGTGCTTTTTTAACGTCGTTAATTTGAGAAAATCTTTATAATCACCGAATAACTTCTCCGTAATATTAGTAAAGGCATACTTTAGATCTATATAATCGAGTGCCTGACTATTTAAAACTGCATTCATAGATTTCGATATAGCATCAAGGGAGCCGTGATATAAGTTTAAATAACGCACTGATTTCCTCACCTCTTCAGAAGACGAAGATGATAGCCTTATTTTACTAACAAATATATTTTCAACACCCTTAAGTAATAAGTAGTGTTGTGCATTATTTCCAATATCTTCTTTTGGAGTAATCAAGAAAACAATAAATTCGAGAAGCTCTTCTCTTCGCACTCCCCGTCTGAATACAATCCTTTCCACTCCTCTTTCCTTAAGAAACTGGATGAGCGGTTTAACAGCCCTGCTTAAATCAAGAAAAATTTCCTTCTCAAAAGCTAATTCATCACCGACAATCCCCACCACAATCTCTTCCTTGCCTTGGAGGAGATGTTGCAAACTTTCATACGCCTTATCCAGAGCATTCCTACATTGAGGATGTTCTCTTGGGTAGATTTTTGCTAACTGTAACGAATTGATTAAATCTCTTAAAGATGTCTCAAAATTTTTCTGCATTCAACCTCATTAAGGCAGCATGCGCCTTTTCCCTAACCTCTCGGTTCCAAAAAAACCTTTTCCTGCTTAATAGTGTAAGATAACTAAGCGCCTCTTTGGCCGCCTTTGCTTCTGCCGCTATTTCTATATTTTCCTGCAAAATTTTATTATGTACTCCAAAAGGGCTGGAAATGCATAGTAAGAGCTCAAACGCATTTTCCATGCTCTGAGGATCATTGCGTATCAACAAGAATGCTTCTTTCCTGAGAAGCACGTTATTTTCCTTGAGGACGGAAAACAAAAAGTTTTCATCTCGGGTTGTCATCTGGCGCATGGCGACAAGTATCTCTTTTTTTACAAAAATACCGCCAAGTGAATAAATGTATTTAAGTATTTCCAGGCTCAAGGCTGAATTAACCTCCTTTAAGCTATCCATCATAGCCTTGAGAAATACGCCATCGTTAGATTTCTTTTGCAGAAGAGCGTAAAAATCAGGCATACGTCTAGAATAAAAACGGAAAAACAGGCGTAAAATGGAAGCATGTACTCTATGTTCCTTAAATATCTTATTAAAATAGACATCTGCAGACAAAGAACTATTGGTCAGAAAATCAGCCATGCGCTCAATACCTAAAGAATTCTCTTCTTCGAATAGAGCGTTTTCTATAAAGTTTAGGGCACGCATTTTCAACGGTTCAAGAGTATCAAAAAAAGATACATCGTTTGCTTTTTGCTGCATTATTACTAGAAACACTTTCAGAAACTCTATATCACTATCGGCAGTAACAGAAGACCACTCAGCCAACAGTTTTTCCGATAGTAGCGCCAGCCTACTGCGATTTCTTTCCTGCGCCAATAAATTAAGGATAAGAAAACGATAGCTGTTATGTACGGAATGAGTATTGAAGAGCGCTTGGCCTGCTTTTGAAGTAGTTAGCTCCTTAAGTAATATCGAAAGCGTGCTACGATACACTTCGGGAACAGAGGTATTCGCAGATAAAAACAAGTCTTGAATCTTTTTTCTTACGCGAGGGTTATCAACAACCCGCTTGTCTTTTTTAAATTTATCCGCCAGAGAAACGGCAATTTGCTCATGTTGTTTTTTATCCCTAATTAAGGTGGAAAACAGGCCAAAGCTTAAGGAGTTAAAACTGTCATTCCCTACAATTTCCTGCCACAAGGTATCTGCCAATTGTTCCGCATTTAATCCTCTAAAAAAGGTGCGCGCCCTCTCAAGCATAGCTTCTTGAGAAATATTCCTGTCTTTTAAGATAAGGTTCATTACTGCTTTCGAGCATTCAAGGAACTTTTGGTGTTCTTTGCTTTGCAGATATTCAAGGAATTTAACCATGCTGTAGTGCAATTCCTCATTCTCGAGTAAATCACTGCTTTTTAACCTACCCACCACTTCTTCAAAGTTATCAGCAAGATGATCAATCTTGTGGGTATCCTCTTCCGACATAATAGTGTTAAACAGGTATGCCCAGACATCCTTACCCTCTTCTCCCCAATCAGTGCAAAGAAACTGGGAATAATCTAACACTTCTACCCTAATAGAAGATATGCTCTCTTTTTTAGCAATGCTCTCTATTACTCCTTTTTTGAAAATTTCGCGGGGACTCTTCGAAACATTAAGGAAAAAATTAATCAACTCCTCCAACGATACCCCTTTTCTAATTTCTACGCTTTGGATCTTGCGGAAATGGAAAAACCTTGCCAGGTCTTCATAGAGTTGCGTTTTCTCAAAGACTTTTCCGTTAAAAAATAGCGAAACCGGAGCAAAAGCAATTCTTATAGGATTAACAAATGTTACCAGTAGTTCTATTTTCAGTTTGCAGTCTTCTATTGATTTTTTAAAAACGGGATGCTCAGGAAAATACACCGCAGCATTATTCAGCGCGACTTTAAAACTGTTAAGAAAATCGTGAAAAACTGTTTCAAGATCCATAGCTATGCTCTTTTTGAAGGCATCATTTTTGGAAACAAAAATCCCGTTAGGTTACATGTCCCTCACAAAATCTTTGAAACCTAACGGGCTATCGTTCTGCATAGAGAATGCCTTTTTCTCATCTCTTACTCAGGCAAAATATAAAGTTCCCGCGCCAACTCCTTACCACTTTTTGTCAAGAAAACCCTCTCTATTACCTCAGATACCTCTTCCTTATGATACCTGGCATACTCATCCTTAAAATTCACCAGCCAATCCGCGTCATAGAGCACCTTGAAATTTAATGTTTCCGCTTCCTTAGGGCTGTGATGATGGGCAATAATCGCGCAGACTTCATCAACGACTTCTTTTTTAAGCTGGATTTTTTCCATCATTTCCCGGGCAACCGCGGGGCCTTCAATTTCCTGATACCCGGCCGCGTGGCTGCCGTACTTTTCTTTTGCCTTACATATCCCTATATCATGAAGAATAGCCGCGGCAATCACCACTAAAGGCTCCGCCTTTTCCTTTTCCAAAAGCTGTTCGGCAAAACTAAGCACTTTTTTGGCATGGGTAATACTTTTAGTATCCTTCCCGAAATATCGCTCCATTTCAAAAACCAAAAGATCCTTTTTAGTCCTGTATTTATCTGTTGCCGGCGCTTGTTTCGCGGAAGCTAAAAGCTGTTGATAACGTTCCTGGCCAATGCATTCCACTGCCTTGGGGCACCACAACGCACAGCCAAAATTTTCTTTAGGATTAATTACCTCATGCTTGCAGTTATAACATTTCCTTTTCGGTTCATCCTTAAAAAACTCGACTATCTCTTTACACTGAGGGCATTGCACCTCAACGGCATCTTCCGGCTTCCAGTATTGCGGGTTCTGCCCCGGGCATTTCGCGTCCGCCATGATTATTTCTTCCTTTTAAACACGAATAGACACGAATTTCACACGAATTAACACGAATAAATTATTTTTAATAAATTAGTGTCCATTCGGCCTTTTATTCGTGCAAATTCGTGCTTACCTAATCTCATCTATTACCTTAAGATTATAATACCCTATGACCTTTACTTTTGCTTTTGATTTGCTCACCAGCCAGTCATGGAATTTTTTCATAAAACGGCCGTGATCCTGCTTGGAATTCCATTCGTAAACTGAGGCATACTGGTTCTTATACTCAAGGCGTTTTACGGTAAGATAGCGGATAAACCCTTTAGCCTTCTTGGCATAACCGGCCCACATCTTACAGTCTTTACAATAAGCCTTGATTTCCTTAGCCTTAATCTCAAATAATACGGCGTGTGTAAACATTAGACCAATGGAGAGCTCATGGTCTATGGTCTATAGCCTATGTTTTCCCTATTGACTATTGACCATCGACTATCGACCCCTTATTATCTTTCCTTAAAATTTTTTATTCCCGTGCTTATAAGGGCGTTTACGGTTTTTTTGTATCTTCCGCGTAATTGCCTTTTGCAAATCTATACCGCGTGCCCCGCAATAATCAAATATCCGGATACAGCAATCTGCCAATTCCTCAGCAACATCCTCTTCTTGGGCATGGTTACGCATTGCCTCAAGCGCCTCTGAAAGTTCTGAATGCATCAGGGCAATTAATTCCCCATCATTCCTAGCATCATCCCACCAGCCTTTTTCTTTAGCAATGTGATGGGAAATATCCACCAGTTTCTTAACCGTTGCCATAGCTATCCTTGCGTTAAACGCTGCCTCACTAATTCACTCACCAATTTATTATCAGACCTGCCGGCAAACTTAGCCATGAGCTCCTTCATTACTTTCCCCATATCCTGAATACTGGTTGCACCCGTTGCCTTCACTACCTCTTCAATGATTTCCTTCATTTTCTCATCAGAAACCTGTTGGGGCAGGTATGCCAACAATATCTCAAGCTCCTTGGCCTCCTTTTCCACCAAATCCTGGCGGTTGCCGGCCTTAAACTGCTCGATGGAATCCCTGCGCTGTTTAACCAGCTTTCTTAAAACACTTATCACATCTTCGTCGGTTAAAGCATTTTGCCTTTTATCTATGGCTAGATTTTTCATTTGTGAACGTAAAAAACTAATGGTAGACACCTTTTCTGCGTCTTTGGCCTTCAATGCTTGCTTATAATCCTCTAAAATTTTTTCCTCTAACATCGCCGCTCTACTCCTTTTTTAAGCCTTTTTGCTCACTCGCATTTCTATCTCACAATCCCTTTAAAAATATCTCCATCCTCCTTAACGCCTCTCTTAAATTGCTAAAGCTGGAGGCATAGGAAATGCGGATATACCCTTCTCCCGACTTTCCAAAGGCGTTGCCGGGAACTACCGCCACTTTCTGCTCTTTAAGTAACTGCTGGCAGAAATCTATTGAGTTTAAGCTGGTGTTTTTTACCGAAGCAAAGGCATAAAACGCCCCTTGAGGCTTATTGCAGGATAATCCTATCCTATTGAGGTTATCTACCACAAATTCCCTTCTGCGCCGGTACTCACGCTTCATTTCTTCGACAGCTTTTCTCCCCGATTGCAAAGCTTCACAGGCTGCTATCTGACTAGTTATAGACACGCACATTATGGTATATTGGTGAATTTTAGTCATAGCCGCTATTATCTCTTTCGGGCCGCAGGCATACCCAACCCGCCAACCGGTCATAGCATAGCTTTTTGAAAATCCGTTTAGATAAAGGGTATTGTTTTTTAGCCCGGAGAGCGCCGCAAACGAAGTATGCGCGAAATCATAGGTAAGCTCATCATAGACCTCATCGCTAATTAATATAAGCTTATGCTTAAGGATAGCCTTTTTTAAACACTCCAGATCCCTCTTACTATACGATACTCCCGTAGGATTAGAAGGATAATTAATAATGATGGCTTTGGTTTTCGTATCGCAGTGCCGCTCAATTGCCTCAGGTGTAATTTTAAAGCCTGTAGGGGCGGTTGAAACATACACAGGGATACCCCCGGCAAGCGCTGTGACTGGCCCGTAAGAAACATAACAGGGTTCAGGAATTAAAACCTTATCTCCAGGGTTTATAATAGCCCTCATGGCTAAATCCAAGGCCTCGCTCACTCCCACAGTAATGAGGATTTCATCGTCTGGATCGTAGGTAACTTCATGATGATTCTTAAGAAAACGCGCAATTTGAAGCCTGAGCTTCATCATCCCTTTATTCGAGGTATAGCTGGTATACCCCTGTTCCAAGGAAAAGATAGCAGATTCCCTGACACTCCAAGGGGTAACAAAATCCGGCTCACCCACGCCCAGAGAGATGACATCCTTCATTCCCAGCACAAGGTCAAAGAAGGCACGGATACCTGAAGGTTGCATTTCTTGGACTACTTTAGAAATAATATCTTTCATAACAATGCTTAGTTCATTAGCTGTTTAGCTCGTTAGCTGTTTAGTAAAACAAAAAACATCTTTTCTTATTACTATCTACTGCCTACCCATAAACTAATCAGCTTATGTGCTACACGCTATACGCTAATACGATATCGCTATCCTCTTATTCTCTTCTCTATGCTTCAACATTACCCCATCCTCCTTATACTTCTTAAGCAGGAAATGGGTCACGGTTCCCCTAACATTCTCCATACAAGAAAGCTTTTCGGCAACAAAATTCGAAACCGTGTGCATATTCTTACCTTCAATGACTACCAACAAATCATACGTTCCTGAAATAAGGTAACAACTCGTAACCTCGGGAAACGAATAAATCCTCTCTGCAATCTTATCAAAACCTAAGTCTTTTTGCGGCACGATATTTACCTCGATGAGTGCCCGCACCTCAGACTCCTCGTCACGGGTAAGCTCTTTATTGATTACCGCTTTGTATTTTAAGATTACCCCCTCTTTCTCATATTTCCTTATTGCCTGCTTTACCTTTGAAACATCCTTATGAAGCATCTTGGCAATTTCTTCCGGACTGGTGCGCGCGTCTTTTTCTAAAATCTCTAAAATTTCATCCATTGCTTTCCCCCTCGTATACTATGTGTAGTTAACCATCTTAACTGCGGAAATCAGGTAATCGGGTGCTCAGAATTTGGTAATCAGGATATCAGGATGTCGGGAACAACACAACGGTCTTTTTCCTGATTCCCCGATGTCCCGATACCCAAATCCTAATCCCCTAGATGCCCTGATATCCGTTTGCAACATATTACCGCACTCCTTACCGAATTCTTGCTAATAGCTCATTATTTAGAAAGAAGAGAACTATTAATCTGCCTCCAAAGTTCTTTGGCTTCTACCTTTTCCTTACGGTCAAAATAGATATTTTTACCAGAGGCGGAAAGAGGAATACCTATAACAGGATTACACTCTTTCAATAAAGCTAACTTGTATCCTGCCAAGCCTGCCCGGTACATAATACGGTTATCAATATTAAAATGTGCCGCTGCCTTGGCAGCGCTTGAGACGGCGATACCTAAATCCAAAAGCTTAAACATACAAAAGGGTCCCGCCATAAAGATAGTTTCAGGCGACTTAGCGCTCATGAATTCCTGACAGCCTTTAAAGCCGCAGCCCCCGCAATTAAACCCCAATGGTTTACGGCCCTTCACTCCTAAAAGTATAAGGCAATCTGATTTGTCAATCACCTCCGCGTCGCTATGCCAATCCAACTCTATTGCCTTTTTCGTCTTTGCTTCCCTATTTTCTTTAATCAGAAAGGCCGCGATTTTTCTGATTTCATCTGCCGATGCTGCCTTTTCAGAATCACTCACTATCGTATACGAAATATCGTCAACCCCAGCGCTTTTGGGTGCGGTGCGGATGGCTATCCCGATAAGTTTCGCCGCCTCTTTTACCGCTTCCGTTTCCTGCATCTTACAAAGTAACTTTCATAAAATAATAGTTATATCTTGAAGACATGTTACGTTTACCGTTACGGTACACGGTACACGAAACTTTATTTGGTTAACAAGATATTATAGCTTACCCCATAAAGTTAAAATCCCGATAAGAATAAATATCCCTGCGCTGACAAAACGCAGGATATGGATAGGCACAAACTTTGCCACCACATCCCCTAACAAAACCGCTAAGAGAGTTGCTACCGCAAACGCCAGCATTGCCCCCCAAAATATCGGCCAGGGAGATTTAGTCTTCGCGGTCAGGCTTAAGACTGCCATCTCAGTTTTATCCGCTAATTCCGCGACAAGTATTGTGGTAAATGCGGTAAAAAAAATACGCCAATCCATTTTAAATTGTTAAAGTGTTAAAGCGTTAAACTGTTAAGCAGTTTAGCCATTTAGCAGTTTAACAGTTTGAAATGCAGCAATTTAAAGTATTTATCGCTTTTCTTTCACTGCCTGCGCCATGACAATTGCCTCAGCAACTTGATGCATTGATTTACGAGAATCCATGCTATACTTTTGAATCGTCCTGTACGAATCTGACTCTGATAACCCTTGTTCTTTCATTAGAATGCCTTTTGCCTTCTCTACCAACTTACGTGTCTCAAGCTCTTCCTGAATAATTTTTGATTTTACCATAAGCTCGGTATTCTCAATCACCATCGCGGCTTGATTGGCTATCGCGGTGAGCATATGCACTTCATTGTTGGTAAATTTATGCGGTTTTGAGGTATACAGGTTTATTACGCCGATGACCCTTCCCTTAACCATAAGCGGCACACACAACAAAGAGGCAAGCCCTTCATTTTCGGCAATATCCTTATATTTATATTCTTTTTCCTGAGTCACATCATAGACAGCAATAGGCCTTTTTTCTAAGGCAGCTTTTCCCGCTATGCCCTCACCAACCTTAAGCGGAGATTTTTTGTTATAGCTTTCGGATATTGACTGTGTTGCCCTGATTATCAATTCTTGTTTTTTCTCATCAAGAAGCATAAGCGAACAAATCTTCGAACGCAAGGTTTGGGCAGTAACTGTGACAATAAGCCGCAAGATATCGTCTAAATATAAATCCGAGGTAATTGCTTGCGCGATTTGAGAAAGCGCCTCAATCTGATTAGTGGTTTTTGGCATTTTTTCCTTTAACTATAGCGACACCCCGCGTCTTGGCCTTACCGTAGGCGGGGCCTTCGGAAAACCGCTTAAGATTTATTAAAGGGCGATTTTCCACGACAGGCTTTTACGCAGATTCCGCAGATATACTGGTCAACAATCTTTTGTTTTTGGAACTCCTTCAATAAGGCAAAACACCCTAAATGGTCAAAATCTTCTCTTTTTTCCTTTATTGCTTTTACTGGACATAGTACCACACACGCGCGGCAATTTCCACAATCTTCTTGCGTAGGCTTATCTGACTTTAAAGGCATATCCGTAAGCACCGTTACCAACCTGAACTGACTGCCTAACTTATTATTTACCATTAAATTATTTCTGCCAATCCAGCCTAATCCCGCTAAATACGCTATATGCTTATGGGAAAGGTGAGCAGTTTGTTTTTGCCAGTCAACGATTTGCGATGCGGGTATAGGAAGCGAGCGAAAACCTAAATTCTGGATATAATTGCTTAACCGCAGCGCTAATTGGTCCAAAAACATATTAATGGTGCGATAATGATGGAAATAAAGTTTGGTAGGTTGCTGCTCAATTTCACCTAAAACTTCGCACGAAGCGCGTACTCCAAGGCTGATTGCGCTCTGTAAACCCTCAACGATTCTTGGAGTAATAACAAAGGTACCTTTTAACGAGGATATCTCCGCCGCCCCAAAGAGGTCCGCGCCCCATTCCAGGCAAAACTTTTTTATTTTACGGTAATTTTCCAGTTTAGGCATAGCATTATCATATCATAAGAAAATGCGATGCTCAACGGTAATAATGATTGCTACAACTTCTCCGGATGGTGCCTGACCATCTTTGCCTCAGTCATATAAATCACGTCTTCGGCAATATTGGTAGCGTGGTCGCAGATACGCTCTAAGTGGCGGGTAACTAAAATTAAGGGAACCGCGCGCGGGGCGGTTGTGCCGTCTTTTACCATATAATCATAAATCAATTCCTTCTGGACCAAATCACGAAGCGCATCCGCTTCCCTATCAGCAAGCATAACCTTCTTTGCTAATTCCACATCCTTATTGATAAAGGCATCTATTGCCTCTTTTACCATTTTCTGGGCAATTTCGGCTAATTTCGGGATATCAATTAACGGTTTTAACGGTGGCTGAGCAATGAGTTCTTCCGCCCTCTGGGCAATATCTACCGCCAAATCCGCCATCCGCTCAAGGTCAGCATCACTCTGCATTGCCATGGTAATAAAACGCAAATCCTGGGCAACCGGCTGGCGAAGCGCGATTAAGTCCAAACAAAATTCATCAATCTTATTTTCTAACTCATCTATCTTTTTATCAGAAGCAATCACTGCCTCAGCCAGCGACTTATCCCTTTGCTTAAGCGCCTCTACTGATTTAAAAATGGCTTCTTCAACCAATGATGCCATAGTCAATATGTATTGGCGCAATTGCTTCAATTCTTCGTCAAAGATTCTTTCCATTATTCCTCCCTTGCAACCGCTGAAACGCGGAATTTGAATAAAAATTATGCTTTTCCGCTGAAGCGCGGAAATTCAATAAGTCTTCTTCTGTGTTTCTGCGGAACATTTACTTCTAACAGTTATTCAGCGCCTCCGCGGTTGCAATTACCCGTATCTGCCTGTAATATAATCCTCTGTCCGCTTGTCCTTGGGCGCGGTAAATATTTCTACTGTCTTTCCGAATTCAATCAGTTCACCCAAAAGCATAAATCCCGTATCATCAGAAACCCGCGCTGCCTGCTGCATATTGTGCGTCACTATCACTATCGTATACTCTTTTTTAAGCCGCTGCATCAGCTCTTCTATCTTGAGGGTTGCCTGCGGGTCAAGCGCTGAGCACGGCTCATCCATCAGCACTATATCCGGCTTAACCGCGATAGTCCGGGCAATACAAAGCCGCTGCTTCTGCTCTAACGATAACCCTAACGCATTCTTACGCAGTTTATCTTTTAAATCATTCCACAGCAGCACGGACTCTAAACTTTCCTGTACTATAGCGTCAAAATCATTCTTTTTTGCCAAGTGATGGACTTTAAGGCCGAAGATAACGTTCTCATACACCGAAAGTGGAAAAGGGTTTGGCCTCTGAAAGACCATACCTACTTTTTTACGCAATTTTACCAAATCATTAAACCCGCCGTCAAGAATACTCTTATCATCTATCAACACCTCTCCTTTCATGCGCACGCCTTCAACTAAGTCATTCATCCGGTTAAAAACCCTTAAAAGCGTAGACTTGCCGCATCCGGAGGGGCCGATAATAGCAGTGATACGCCTCTCGTCAAAGTCAAGGTGAATATGCTTTAAAGCGTGAAAAGCGCCATACCAGAGATTTAAGTCTTTTGCAATTATCTTTGACATTGTTGGAAATCACCTTGCTGTTCACATCCTTCGTCTCTCATCATACGTCCTTCGTAACATTGAGCTTTTTTACCCGAATTTCCCCTGTATATACTCTTCTGTCCTTTTATCCTTGGGAGCGGTAAATAGTTTATGCGTTTTGTCTATCTCTACCAACTCACCCGTAAGGAAAAAAGCTGTGCGGTCGCTTACCCGGGCTGCCTGCTTGGTATTATTGGTTACCAAGACAATAGTATATTTTTCTTTCAGCTTAAGCATTGACTCCTCTACTTTAGCAGTAGAAATAGGGTCAAGACCGGAGCAAGGCTCATCGAATAAAACTACCTCAGGCTTTACTGCCAAAGTGCGGGAAATACACAAGCGTTGCTGTTGGCCTCCTGAGAGTTTTGTCGCTAATTCTTTTAGCCTGTCCTTAACCTCATCCCACAAAAACGATGACTTAAGCGAATCCTCAACGATACCGTCTAGTTCACTTTTACTCTTACCATCGTGCATCCGCACCCCATAGGCAACATTGTCATAGATAGATATAGGAAGAACCTGCGGAAGGGCAAAAATCATCCCCACCCTTTTTCGTAACGCTTCAGGTTTTATGTGCTGGATATTTTTGTTATCCAAAATGACCTCGCCGCTCATCCGAAAACTCGCCTCCAATTCATTTAGGCGGTTAAGCTGCCTCAAAAAGGAAGTCTTGCCACTGTTGGCAGGGCCAATAACGCCAAGGATTTCATTACCCTGTATTTCCAGGTTCAGGCTCCTTAAAGCCAAAACCTTTCCAAACCAAATGCTAAGTTGTTGTATAATAATTTTACTGGTGACCTGGTGACCTGGTGACCTGGTGGCGTGGGTTACCATTTTTTCCTCTTCCTTAAGCGGGCACGAATCACTACCGCTATAATATTCATACTAAAAACAATGCCTACCAGAACAAGCGCGGTCGCGTACCTGGTTTCCGTACTAATGTTAGGGATTTGAGTAGAAATAATATACAGATGATACGGTAACGCCATTGCCTGGTCAAAAATAGAATCCGGAAGTTTGGGAAGATAAAAAGCGGCTACGGTAAATAAAATAGGCGCGGTTTCACCTGCCGCCCTGGCTAAGCTAAGGATCGCGCCGGTGAGTATCCCGGGGATAGCAAAAGGCAATACCGAATGCCGGATAGTCTGCCAACGGCTTAAACCTAAAGAATAACTTACCTCCCTAAAAGAATATGGGACACTCGCCAATGCCTCTCTTGAGGCAGTAATCACAATCGGAAGATTCATTATCGCTAACGTAAGCGCTCCGGAAAGGATTGAAACCCCAAATTTCATAAACGTAACAAATAATGCCAAACCGAATAAACCATAGACTACAGAGGAAACTCCTGAGAGATTAACAATGGCAAGCCGTATAAGGCGGGTGAGTAAATTATCCTTGGCATATTCGTTAAGATAAATGGCGGCAAGGAGCCCTATGGGCAGAGAAAAAACTATTGATAAGGAAACCAGATACAATGTCCCAACGATTGCCGGATAAATCCCTCCCCCGCGCATGCCATCCTTAGGCATGGTAGTCAAAAATTGCCAGTTGATCCCATGCCAGCCATTTTTGATAATAATCCCCAGAACAAAAAGCACCGGAAGCACTACCATAATAGTACACAAAAAAAGGATGCTAAAAGCGATTTTCTGCTTAGTAGTCGTCTTCATGCTCAAATAATTATCACAAATCTATTCGTGTCAATTCGGTTTTTCATTCGTGTTAATTCGTGTATTTATTTTTTATTCCTATGCAAAAACATATCCGCCGTCACATTAATAATAAAAGTAATCACAAAAAGGATTATGCCGATGGCAAACAGGGAATAATAATGCATGCTGCCGTGCACTGTCTCGCCCATTTCCGCGGCAATGGTCGCGGTAAGGGTGCGCACCGGCTGCAAAAAAGTAGTGGGAATTACCGCGGCGTTACCGGTAATCATCATTACCGCCATCGTCTCCCCGATAACCCTGCCAATACCCAGCATTGAGGCGGCTATAATTCCGGGGAGTGCCGCGTGGATAATCACCCTGTACATCGCCTGCCAACGAGTAGCCCCCAACGCCAAGGCCCCCTCCTTGTATGATTTTGGCACGGCATTAATCGCGTCTTCCGATATAGTAATAATAGTAGGCATTGCCATCAACCCAAGCATAATCGAACCGGATAAAGCGGTCAAGCCCGTAGGAAGATTAAATACATTTTTAAGAAAAGGAACCAAGGTTGTCATACCGATAAAACCCAACACTACCGAGGGTATGGCCGCGAGCATTTCAATCCCGGCTTTTAAAATATCCTTGATTCTTCCTTGGGCAACCTCTGAAATGTAAAAGGCGCAGGCAATACTTAAGGGAACAGAAACAATAATTGCCCCTAAGGTAACAATAAGCGAGCCTAATATTAAGGGTAATATTCCAAATTGTTCCGGGTCAGAAATCGGATACCAATACTTCCCGGTAATAAAGGTTTTAATGCTTATTTCCTTAAAAAACAAAAAACCTTCCTTAAGCAGAAAGGTAAAAATTAAAACGACAAACAGGATAGAAAGTATGCCGCTTAAGAAGATAAGCTTCTCAATGATAAATTCTTTGATCTGGCGCAATTTCATTTCAAGGGCACAAAGTCCGTATTTTTCACAATCTCCTGCCCCTCTGCCGACAAGGCAAAATCAACAAAGGCTTTCACTATTCCCTGCGGCTGGCCTCTCGTATAGAGTAAAAGAGGCCGGGAAATAGGATAAGAGGCATCCTGCACATTCTCTATCCCTGGAGCGATGTACGCGGACCCTTTGTCTTTTGCGATAGCTATCACCTTTTGCTTCGGGCTTATATAACCCATCCCGTAATAACCAATGGCATTGGGATTCTGGGAGACTTCTTCGGCAATTGCCTGACTTGATGGCATTAAAAGCGCCGAGGGAGAAAATTCCTCAGGCGATTTTTCATCGCCTTTTCTTAAGACATGTTCTTTAAAATATACATGGGTGCCTGAATTAACCTCCCGGGAAAGAATAACTATCGGCAGGTTATTGCCTCCCACCTCTTTCCAGTTCTTGATCTTACCGGTAAAGATATCCGCAAGCTGGCTAATGGTCAACTCAGAAACAGGATTAAACGGATGCGCTACTACCGCCAAGCCGTCTAAGGCCGACTTGATCTCAAAAGGCTCAATACCATTCTGCTTGGCCTTATTGATTTCCTTCGCCTTCATTGTCCGTGAAGATATAGCTATATCCGCTGTTCCCCCAATCAGCGCGGCAATGCCTGTCCCTGAGCCTCCTCCGGTAACCGCGGTGTTTGCCCCTGGATTCTTTTTACTGAACTCCTCAGCCCAAGCCTGGCCAAGATTGACCATAGTATCCGAGCCTTTAATCTGGATTGCGCCTTTTAACTCCTCAGCGAAAACCTGAACGCCCAAAACAGACATCACCAAACATGCTCCTAATATTCCTTTTAAAATTCGCATACCGCCTCCTTTTTAGAAAAATACAAGATTTTTAAGATACCCAAACGCCTCTACCTCAAATGTGAAAACATATTATATAATTTTATTATGACAATGTAAAGAGAGAATGCGGGCAGGTGTGGCAGGTGTGCTTTGGGTGCGGAAAACTAAGTATGATTATTCAATTTTTCAGGATGGTGCCGAACCACCTTAGCCTTAACCATATAAATCACGTCTTCAGCTATATTGGTGGCATGGTCGCAGATGCGCTCCAGATGGCGGGCAATCAAAAGTAAAGGGATGGCGCGGGAAACAGCAGATTTATCCTTGGCTATATAGTCATTGATCAATTCAGCCTGCACTTTATTACGCAGGCTATCGGCATCCTTATCGCGTAAAATCACCTTCTTTGCTAAAAACACATCTGCCTTGACAAAGGAGTCCAAGGCGTCTTTGGTCATATGTTGAGCTAATACGGCGAGCTGGGGGATATCCACCAAGGGCTTAAGCAGGGGCTTCCCTGCAAGCTCCAGAATCCGCTGGGCAATATCCACGGCTAAATCGGCCATCCTTTCCAGATCGGTTGAAATCTTCATTACCATAGTAATAAACCGTAAATCCACCGCCATAGGCTGATACAACGCGAGTAAATCCAGGCTCTTTTCATCAATGCTAAGCTCCAGTTCGTCAACCGCCTTATCGGAACAAATAACCTTTTCCGCCGCAGGCCTGTCTAATTGTTTCAAAGCTTCCATAGCGGCACCGATAGCATATTCTACCAGGCTGCCCATACGCAAGATATCCGCCTTGAGTTCCTGCAATTCTGTATCTAAATGCCTTTCCATTATTTTTCCTCCGATTATCCAAACCTTCCCGTAATATAATCCTCGGTGCGCTTGTCTTTGGGCGCGGTAAAGAGTTCCTGGGTTTTCCCAAACTCAATTAATTCTCCTAACAAGAAAAAACCGGCGTATTCAGATACCCGCGCCGCCTGCTGCATATTGTGGGTCACGATAATGATAGTGTAGCTTTGTTTTAAATGATGAATAAGCTCCTCTATTTTAGCGGTGGAAATCGGGTCAAGCGCGGAACACGGCTCATCAAAGAGGATGACCTCGGGCTGAGTGGCTAATGTCCGGGCAATACATAAGCGCTGCTGCTGGCCTCCGGAAAGGGTGAGCGCGTTCTGTTTCAAATTATCCTTTACCTCATCCCAGAGGGCGGCTTTTTTAAGGCTGGATTCTACAGTTTCATCTATAGTATCTTTGATATTTAAGCCGTGAATTCTTAAGCCGTAGGCGATATTTTCATAAATGGACTTCGGAAAGGGATTAGGCTTCTGAAATACCATGCCGATACGCCGGCGCAGTTCGACCACATCCGTTTCTTTATCATAAATATCCTTCTGCCGGTAAATGATATCTCCGGAAATCCGAAAAGAAGGAATCAAATCATTGATGCGGTTAAGTGAACGGATAAAGGTGCTTTTGCCGCATCCGGAAGGGCCAATTAAGGCCGTTACCGTATTGGGCATAATAGAAACGCTCACTCCCTTTATCACTTCTTTCCTCGCGTAAGAAACGCGCATTTGTGTTATGCTGAACGCCGCATTATCCATCTTTACCACCTTGTCTTTTTTCGTTGACGGTAACGTACAATTACGGCAATACTGTTCATTGCCAAAGTAATTCCCAAAAGAACAATAATGCCTGCCGAGGCATTCACGGAAAAACCTTTTTGCGGGCGGGACACCCAGTTAAATATCTGGATAGGCAATGCCGTGAAAGGGTCAAATAACCCCTGAAGGCCCACACGGATAAAGGGGAATTCTCCCGATAAAATAACCGGCGGCTGGGGCAGGAAAGCAATATAGGTAAGGGCGCCTATGGTGATTAACGGGGCGGTCTCTCCCACTGCCCGGGACATTGCCAGAATGACCCCGGTCATAATGTTGCCCAGCGCCGCGGGGAGCACCTGGAGATATACCGTCTGCCACTTGGTTGCCCCTACGGCGTAGGAGGCCTCCCGGATGGAAAAAGGTATGGCTCGAAGCGCCTCGCGCGTAGAAAGAATGATTACCGGTAAGACTAAAATGGCTAAAGTAAGCCCTCCGGCAAGGACGCTTCTATCCAGATTAAACCAGCGCACAAAAAGCCCTAAACCCAAAAGCCCGAAGATTACCGACGGCACCCCGGCAAGATTAGCAATACTTATCTCAATTAAAGCAGTGAGCCTGTTTTTGGGGGCGTATTCCTCAAGATAGATAGCTGAGCCTATTCCCAAAGGAATAGCGATAAATGCGGTAACCGCCATAATCCAAAGCGTACCCACCCAGGCCGAAAGTATCCCCGCGGCTTCCGGCTTACGCGAGGGAAAACTGGTAAAGAAGCCAAGGCTAAGCCTTGACGCGCCATCTAAAAACACATCAATAAACAGAACCAATAGCACCAACATTCCAAATACCGTTGTGAGAATGCCCAACACCTTAAACAGCCCATCCAGCCTCTTATTGAGTATTCTTTTATTCATATACTTGTTGAAAATGTTTTCTTAATTTATAGCTTACGATATTTAAGAAATAGGTCATCATAAACAAAAACATCCCGCAGGCGAAAATAGTGCGGTATTCCAGGCTGCCATGAGGGGTATCGCCTAAACTCACCTGAACAATATAGGCGGTAATAGTCTCGATAGGAACCAAGGGATTCAAGGTCAACCTTGGCTGCTGGCCGGCGGCAATGGCCACAATCATGGTCTCACCCACAGCTCGGGATATGGCCAAAACACAGGCGGCGCAGACCCCGGAAAAAGCCGCCGGCAGGACTATCCTTAAAGATACTTGCAGCCGGCTTGAGCCCAAGGCATATCCCGCCTCACGCAAGCCCATCGGCACCGCGTGGAAGGCATCCTCGCTTAGAGACGAAATCAAAGGGATAATCATTATCCCCATTACCAATCCGCCGGAAAGAGAATTAAATCCGCTCATCCCGGGAATATATTGCTTTAATAACGGGGTAACAAACAAAAGCGCGAAGTAACCATATACCACCGTAGGGACCGCCGCCAATATCTCCATTATCGGCTTAATGATATCCCTGGACTTTTCCGAAGCATACTCGCTTAGGTACACCGCGCTGATCAAGCCTGCCGGAAACGCGACACACATCGCGATCAGGGTGGTCAGAAGCGTGCCGCAGAAAAGCGGCAAAATGCCAAAATGCTTATTGACAAAAAGCGGCGTCCACTGGGTATCCGTGAAGAACTCTAAAAGCGATACCTCCTTAAAGAAGGCGAAAGTTTCAAAGGACAAT
>Ga0209417_1000247_pt1 | contig 142879 bp, 129 predicted proteins | sample RifGroF2_FD_184002 | JGI IMG/M metagenome (GOLD analysis project Ga0209417, IMG submission 184002) | Groundwater microbial communities from Rifle, Colorado, USA - Groundwater F2 (SPAdes) (version 2) | ecosystem: Environmental > Aquatic > Deep subsurface > Groundwater | place: Rifle, Colorado... | reverse complement strand
CTCCCTGGCCAACGCCAAGTTGTTTGAAGAAATAAATCATTGTTCTAATCAAAGTAATTTTAATTTAAAGTGTCAAATCGAAATCAGGACTTGACAAAAATAATAAATCGAAGAAGAAAAAACAGCTCTTGCGAGCTTAACTACGAACAGGATTCAAAGCATTTGGACAATTCGTTTGTAGCCTGTCGCGCCGTAGCTTCTTAGCGAAGGCGGATCAATGTCGCAAGACATGTTCTTGATTAATTAAGGAGAATTACATATGTTGAGCAACAAGGCTGAGGAGATACTTGAATCGCTCTGGGTGAAGCTGGAGGAGAAGAAGATTCCCTCCGCGACATTCGAGATAATGGGGTTGAAAAAGGATGACGTGTCGCTGAAGGAGATTGTATCCTCCGGATTTTGCGAGATTCGCAGTTCGGCGCTGGTCTTCACAGACAAGGGACGGAAGCACGGCAGAGATGTCGTAAGGAGGCACCGGCTTGCGGAACGTCTGCTCGCGGACGTCCTTGATGTCAAGGGCAGGCTGGCTAACGAGAAGGCATGCGAGTTCGAACATCTGCTTCATGCAGGGATCGACGACCGGATCTGCACGCTTCTCGGTCATCCGAAACTGTGTCCGCACGGTCACGATATTCCACCAGGCAAATGCTGTGCGCGTGAAAACAAGGAACTGAAATTAGTTTCACCGCTGTCGGCATTGTCGCAGGGGCAGGGAGGGAAAATCGCCTACATCCATACGCGCGACAAGGCGGAGATGCAGAAGATGATGTCGATAGGGGTGGTGCCTGGAATGAAGATAAAAATGCTGCAGAACTTCCCGTCGTTCCTCTTCAAGCTAGGCAACAGCCAATTCGCCGTGGACGAATCCATGGCGAAGGAAATCTTTGTAAGGATAGGAAGCGAGGAGGAATAGATGGAGGCGTAAGCTTGGATAAGACAATTTCAAAATCCCGGACGCGGCAAGCGCGTCCCTCCACGGCTTCTCCGTTTTTTGACTGGATAACACCGCGAGGCTGAACATGTAGGAGATCACAGCTTTAGATGTGTCTTGAGAAAATTCCAAATTCCAGACTAGAACAGCTCTTGCGAGCTTAACTACGAGCGAACGCAATTATTGAATATGTTCGTAGTCAACGTCGCAAGACGTGTTCTTGATTGTCGGCAGTTAAGCCCATATGGCTGTTCAATCTGACTTGCCCTGCCAGAAGCATCCTGAAGCTTGTTTTTACTGCATGATAAGTTTCGATTCTGGAAATGTCCGAATATCATCTCGTATGATATTTCTGCCAAAGCAGGTGTTTACCCCATAGTAATCGGTCTGGTAGCAGCCTATACTGATTTCATAAAGAAGGCTAACCATGAAACAAATTACCGTTTTGTTGGCGGACGACCACTTGATCACGCGAAGAGGGATTCGGACCATTCTGGAGGCCGGAGGCGATTTTGAGGTGGTCGGCGAAGCTGCCAATGGCCTGCAAGCGGTGGAACTGGCCCGGAAGCTTCGTCCCTCCGTCGTTGTCATGGATCTCTCGATGCCGAAGCTCAATGGAATGGAGGCCGCACGGCGGATTCTCCAACAGATTGCTCCCCCAAAGATACTGATTCTTTCCGCATACGATGATGATGCCTATGTCGAGCAGGCAATCGCACTGGGCATGTCGGGATATCTGCTCAAGCAAAACTCCCTTGACATTCTGACCACGGCGATAACGGAAGTCCACAACGGGGGAGACTTCTTCAACCCCTCCATTGACAAGCGCCTGCGCGGCCGTAAGAAGGAAGCCCGAGGGCAAACGTATCGGTCAACCCATACCGGCCGCAAATGGAAAATCGATGTACCTCTGTTGTAGTTGTTCAGAAATTTCACCAGCCTCCAACCCAATTGTCAGAGTAATGAATAAACAAGCAATGATGAAGATTGGAAAAATGCGTAGGAAGAAACCTTCGGAAACAATTAGAATACCCGTCATGGACATTGAGAAGAAGACAATACCTGTCATCTGTTCCTGGTGCGGCAAGATAACAAGCCTGAAAGAGTGGGAAATTGAATGCGGGAAGAGAATAGCTCCGACGCACGGCATTTGCCAAAGATGTCTTGAGAGCGCCCCCCTGAATGCCTCCAGTGATTTTCCAGGGAAACGGAGTGAAATATAAAGGAGAGCCTGTCAATGCCCTTCAAGAGCAAAGCGCAGTTGAGAAAGTTCGCAGTCCTGGTAGAGCAGGGAAAGATGAAGCCCAGAGTGTTCAAGGAATGGCTGAAAGCAACGCCCAGTGTCAAGAGACTACCGGAAAAGGTCAAAACCTCCCAGCCTCAAACGCAACATCCCGCTTAGCCTCATCTCAATGTTATCAAGAATATTGCCGAATCGTTTTGCCAGCATGGGTAATATAGAGGAGGCAATTTCAAAATTGCCTCTATTGAGCTGATTCTTTCTGCTGCTGCTTTTCCTGGGACTTCAGATTTTCCTTGAACCATTTGTTGAAGAAGGCGTCCTGCAGTTCCTCGACCTTTGGTTCGCCGGGGAGTTCCGGGCGTTCCGTGATCTCCAGCTCCCTTGTGACGGGCTTATTCTCGGAGATCAAGAGGAATTTCAATTTGGTTCCAGGCTTTTTTGCGGATATGTATTCGACGATGTCATTGGACTGGAAACCCGGACCGCATGACTTGTCGTCTATCTTAAGGATCTGGTCGCCGGTCATGAAACCATTCTTGTCGGCGGGAAAGTCGGGTACGACGTTTACAATATTGACCGGATTGTATTTCCCGTTCTCTATTTCAATCTGCTCGCCGGAATTGGCCATGGAGATCCCGACAAATCCTTTTTTACGGAAGTTCTTTTCCAGGACAAGTGTGCGGAGGATGGTCTTCAGGCGGGCACGTATTTCCGGATCCTTGTTTTCCTTGAAGGACTCGACGCAGTTCCTTATTATAAGATCATACTGTTTCTTCCCGAGTTCGATGAGTTTCGCCTGTGACTCCTCGCGTGTTTCGAATTTTTCCGCGCCGAGGCCGGTTATCAAGGACGAGAGCTGCTGGTCGGGAGCAGGGGGAGTGGGCTCCTCTGCGGAGAGGGAAAGAGCTGATGCAAACAGCATTATCAGAATTGTTTTAAGAAATGTCTTCATTTGGCTATTCCCATCAATGTAACACAGGCATCTTGCCTGTGAAAAATTAAGAATAAATCAAGACACAGGCAAGATGCCTGTGTCACATTAAAATTCAAGAAACAATTACAGGCGAGACGCCTGTACCACTTTCTTTATTGCCCCGAGCGCTTAGGCCTCGGGGCGCTCCTTTAAAATTCCAAAATCATAAATTCTATTCTTTCAACTCCCGAACTCGCGAACTTTCGAACTCCCGAACTTCTTCCTTACGCTCTCGGATGGAACTGCTTATGGACCCTTATCAGTTTTTTCTGGTCGACATGCGTATAGATCTGCGTCGTGCTGATGTCGGCGTGACCTAGCATTTCCTGGATTATCCTGAGGTCGGCGCCGTTCTCCAGAAGGTGGCTTGCGAAGGAATGGCGGAGCGTGTGCGGATGGATATCCTTATTGATTCCTGCGATCTTCGCAGCTTCTTTTACGACAGCCCACAGGCGTTCACGGTCGAGTGGCTGTCCGCGGTACGACACGAAAACATTGGGTTCATTGGGATCGCCTTTTGCGAGGAGTTTCGGGCGCATTTCTGAGATGTAGCGTGATATCAGGGCGATTGCTGGCTTGCCGATCGGGACTATTCTTTCCTTGTTGCCCTTCCCGATCACGCGGATGATCTCCTCGTTGAGGTGGAGGCTGGCAAGTTTCAGCTCGGAGGTTTCTGACACGCGGAGACCGCAGGAATACATGAGTTCGAGGATCGTGCGGTTGCGGAATGTCAGCGGATCCTTGCCTGTTGCAGGAAAGGCCTTGAGGAGTGAATCGACTTCGGCGGGGGAGAGCATGTCGGGCAGGAGGCGCCACAGTTTCGGGGAGTCCATCACGTCGGTGATATCGGCTCTGATGAGTTTCTCCTGGAACATGTATCTGAAGAGCATCTTTATGGATACAAGGCGTCTTGCCATCGAGGATGATTCGAGTCCTCTGGTCTTGCAGTCGGAGAGGAAGTCCTGGATGTCGGAGCGTGTGACGTCGTTGAAGTCGGACTTGCCTTTCTCCTTGATGAAGCGGATGAAGTCGCGGAGATCCGTCCTGTACGCGGAGACGGAGTTTGCAGAGAGCCCCTTTTCGACGGTCAGGTATCCCGAGAAATGTTCAAGCACTGATTCCATGATATTGTTTTTGCGGGGTTGGCGGTTTCTATGGTTTACTAAAATCAATCGTGCAATATATTACATGTGCAGGTTTGTTTCCGCAAAAACAATATAACATTTGAAGGCAAATATGGAAGTTGCTTATAAGGTCACGATAAAAGGATATGTCACCGGTATCGGGTTCCGGTATTCGGCGAGGGACAGGGCCTTGCAGTTCAAGACAATCAAGGGATATATCCGTAATGCGTCATACGGTGAGGTGGAGGCCTGGGTGCAGGGTGACAAGGCTGAGGTGGAGCTGATGCTTGAATGGCTCAAAACGGGGCCGAGGCTTGCGAAGGTCGAAGAGTTCAGTTTTCTGGAGGAGAAGCATGATTTGGCGATGTCGGAGTTTGAAATACTATAATTTTTTTGCAAGGCAAAAAGATTAAACAATAGGAGTTCTACATGGAAGCGGTAAAGGCGATCACGTTGTCGGTGATATTGGCGATAAGCGGATGGTTCAACGACGGGCTGAAGAATCTCGAGGCGAAGAAGTATGATGCGGCCATTGCGGATCTGACCAAGGTATGCGAGAAGGACGTTCCCGGCAACAAGTTCAGGGAGCTTGCTTTCTTCTTCAGGGCGCAGGCATATTTTGAGAAGGGTGACAAGGAAAAGGCTTTTGCCGACATGATCGCCATGTTGAGGATGCAGCCGGGCAAGGAGCTTGCCGACCAGGGCAGGGAGCTTTACCTGAAATGGGGCGGCGCTCCAGAGAAGCTGCGCCCGGAGCTCTCCCCGAAGGCTGTCTGGGCCAAGTTCATGGAAGCCGCGAAGAAAGGGGATCTGAAGGAAGTCAAGGAGCTCTCGACAGGCAAATGGAAGGAGTTGTATCTGGAGGAAATGGTGGGCGATGACGAAGACACTCTCAAGGCAATACATGAACAGTTCAGCCTGTTCAAGCCTTTAGAGGAGACAATAGGAGAGAATGAGAATGCTGAAAAGGCTTTCCTGACCTTCCAGGTCCAAGGGGGCGATATTACTTTCAATATGGGATTTGTCCTTGATTCAAAGCAGAACAGATGGCTGATAAGTACGATAGATGAAAAATTCATGAGAGGCGAAATAGATGCGGACATGGAGAATCTTCCGCAGGGGAATCTGAACAAGCTGAAGCAGATAGGGCTTGCCCTCCGCATGTATTCGCAGGAGTACAAGGAGCAGTTCCCGCCGAAACTGGATGACCTCAAGGAAGGCGGATATCTTGAGAACGAGGACATGTATATCTGGACCAATTCCGAAGACGGCAAGAAGTTTCCTTTCGTCTACTGTCCTGGCCTGAAGGAGTCCGACAGCGTCGAAAAAATGATCGTCGCGGCGCCTGCCGCGGTCGACGGATGGCGCGAAGTGCTGTTCATAGACGGGCATGCAGAGAAGATGGACGAGGAGAAGTTCAAGGAGGCCGCCGCGAAGCAGGGCTGGAAGTTCAAGGGGCTTGTCAAGAAGGAGGACATCCCCGCGATGAAGCAGGATGAGATACGGGCGCTTGTGAAGAAACTCGGTGACAGCGACAGCACTGTCAGGGCGGAAACCAAGAAGAAAATCGTCAAGCTGGGTATTGACGCCTTCCCCGTGCTCGAGGAGTTCACGAACGATCCTGATCCGGAGATAAGGCTGGAGGTTAAGAATATATTGAAAGGGAAGTAACTCGGGCATTCTTGCCCGAGAAGAAGTCTCGGCGTTTCGGAGTGTCGGAGAAACGGTGAGAGTGAAACTTGATACTCGATACTGGTAACTTGTAACTGGGATTTGGATTATAGAATGTGACATAGGCGTCCCGCCTGTGATTAGGAATTTGGGAGATAAGAAAGAAAGTTACAGGCGAGACCACAGTCATTCGACGTGGCTAACGCCTGTAACACATTCTTTCAGCATCAAGCATCCAGTATCCCTCCATGTCGTCTTGCATTTGACTGAAATAGATTTATTTTTACACCATTCATCCATCAATCCATTAATCCAGTAGTCCAAGGTGTTTGAATGCGTTGTCCACATTGCAGCTGTCTTGACGACAAGGTCGTCGATTCCCGCATAACCCGGGAAGGGGCCGGGGTGCGCAGGCGCCGTGAATGCCTGAAATGCGGACACCGTTTCACCACCTATGAGACCATAATCCATGCCGAGCTCAAGGTTGTGAAGAAAAAGGGGAATATCAGGGAGGATTTCGACAGGGACAAGCTGCGCAGCGGAATCGCCAAGGCATGCGAGAAACGGCCTGTCGGACCAGAGGACGTGGACAAGGTTGTCGACGGCATAGTCTCCGGCATAGAGAAGGATTTCGACCGCGAGGTCGCGAGCAACGAGATAGGCAGGCGTGTTATGAACGCATTGAAGGAGCTTGACGAGGTCGCATATGTCAGGTTCGCATCGGTCTACAGGAAGTTCAGCGATGTCGAGCAGTTCATAACTGAAGTAAGGAAGCTTGAACAGAAATGATAAACTTATCCAGTTCTGCTGTAATTGCAGTATATGATGACGGCACAAGGAGGAGCTTCGAGTTCGACGAACTCCAGTCGCGCCTCTACCAGAGCTGTCTTTCCTGCGGGATAAACGACGGTTCGTTCGCCGAGGATATAACCTTGTCGGTGGAATATGTCCTGAAGAAGATTTCCGCAGGTGGCAGGATATTCACCGTATCCGAGATAAACAGTTTCGTGGTGAGGATGCTTGAAGAAGCGGGATATCCCGAGATAGGCGAGAATTTCACCATCAGGAACAAGGTCCGCAGGATAGATGTCAAGCCGGACTTGGAGCTGATCTCCGGAATCATATCGAAGCATCTCGGAATCGAAGGTGATGAGCTCCAGGCAATATCCAGGAAAGTTATTTCATCATGTGAAATGCTCGGTATGGAAAAGGCGTCGCCATCGCTTGTCCTCGAACTTGCGCGCCATTACCGTGAGAACGCGATCGACCTGAAATCATTGTCCCTCGGGCCCCGCAACATGAAATCACAGAGCCCCTGGTGCGTCAGGAGCGATGAGATAATCGCATCGGTGTCGTTTGAAACGAGGAAGCTTGTAACTGCAGGCGCTCTTACATCGAGCCATGTCAGCAGGCTTTTCCCGTCTCTGAAGATTGATATGAACCTTGCTTCGTCCGCCGGATATTTCGCGCTTGAGAAGCAGGTGACCGAGCTTGCCATTCTTCCATGTTTCCAGTCATGTGCCACCGGCATCAACGAGATTGCGGTGGCGGCGAGGGGTTTGTACGGCAATTATCTTGGCAGCAACGGATATGACGGTGCCGATGCCCAGCTTCCGGTTTTCCTCAGGCTGAACGAGATTGCCGCCTTTTCAGAGGGGTATCTGTGTTCGAAATGGCCTGAATCCCATGTCTGCGTAGGAGAAATGGCGGCAATGCTTGCCGGAATGCTTGAAGGAGACATAGCTGTCCGCGAGCTTCCATCCTTCAATAAATCATAAAAATCTTGAAAAAGTTTTGGATTAATCGGCAATAAGGTGATATATTTTCACCTCTAAATAAAGTTTCTCGAAATGTGCTTTTGATGGAAACCATTAAATCAACGGAATATTGAAATGGCGACACCAGGTTCTCAAAGAAGTTCAAATTCTGTCGGCGACGTCGTCATCAAGGTCGTCAGCGGCTCAATGAAGGGTACGGAGTTTCCTGTAAAGAAGCCAGTTATTACGATAGGCAGATCTTCCGAGGCCGATTTCCAGGTCCATGACACCCTCATCTCAAGGACCCATACGAGGCTGTCATTTGAGAATGGAAACTGGTATATCGAGGATTTGAACAGCACCAACGGGACATGGATGGTCGGACAGAAGGTCAACAAGAAAGTCCTCCTTCCGATGAAGACTTCCGTAAGGGTCGGCAATACTATATTTGAATTGTACAACCTGTATGCCGCCAGGGATGAGACACAGTCGTTTTCGATACCTTTCGTCTCATACAGGATCCAGCCTGAGACACTGACCTCCACTTCAGGCGACAGGGTGGCGACTCCTCCGGTCCAGGTCGATCCTATGCGGAGCGCGAGGGAGGAGAACAAGCGTCTCTCGGCGATATACAAGTTCCAGAACCTCATCGCATCCATATTCAATGAGCATGAGCTGTGCCCGAAGATCCTCAGCGCCATAAGCACGATAATACATTCCGACAAGTCGTTCCTCCTCGTCTACAATCTGAACAGCGGTAATTTCGAGGCTACTGCCGCCAGGGTTGGCGACAGCCCCATGGAGCCGGTTGACGAATCCTCGATAAGGAAGGTCATCGTCGAATTTGTAAAGGAGAACAGGGAGGCCGTGCTTTCGACCGATGCCGACAAGGTAGCCAAGGTCAAGCTGGCCGGAGTTCCGAGCCTGGTTGAAAACACGATGTGCGTGCCCCTCCTGGGCAAACAGCAGCTGAACGGAATGATCTACCTCACGATGGCACACGACAAGGAACAGTATACCGAAGACGATCTCAAGCTTCTGACTGTCATAGGCCACACCGCCGGCATGGCGCTTGAGAACAGCAGGCTCATCGAGTTCAACCTCAGGAACGAAAGGCTTGTCGCCACCGGTACTACCGCCGCCCATCTTTCACACTACATCAAGAACATCCTGGCCGGACTCGACGGCAGTCTCAGCCTCCTTAAAATGGGAATTGATGAAAAGGATTTCGGCCTGGCAAACGAGTCGCTGCATATCCTGGCAAAGAACCACAGGAGGCTTGGAAACCTGGTGCTTGACCTCCTTAATCTTACCAGCGAACAGAAACTCAACATGAAAGTACAGGATATCAGGCCGATTCTTGAAGACGCATATGAACTTCTCTGCCCTCAGCTCAAACAGGATGGCATAACCCTTACATTCACCAAGGAGACGAAGGAACTTCCGCTGTTCGGGGAAGTCGACGCAAAGGGAGTTCACAGGGTCCTGCTCAACCTCATCCTCAATGCGGAACATGCGATACAGGAAAAACGCGAGACACTCGATCAGAAGGACATCGGCAACATAACAGTCGATGCCTCTTTCACGCAGGACAAGGAATCGATCGTCATTACTGTCACTGACGACGGCATGGGGATCAAACCTGAGACTGCGGACAAGCTCTTCGAAATGTTCGTTTCCACCAAGGGGGCAGGCGGTACGGGACTCGGCCTGACCGTGACCAAGAGGATCGTCGAGGGGCATGGCGGCACCATCTTTGCGACAGGCGAGGAAGGAAAAGGCTGCATAATGACTTTCACGATTCCTGTGAGCCACACTGACGTCAGCACGTCGACCCGTTCGATAAACAGAAACATATTCAAGGGTGTCGGTCAACAGCCACTACCAGTTGACGCCGCCTCACAGCCTCCTGCGCAGCAATAGGGGAGTAGTCAGTAAACAGTCGTCAGGCTTCAGTTGTCGATTGCCAGCCATCCTCCATGCTTAATACTTTTTATCCCATCCAGCATGTATTCCATTGTATTGAACAACAAACTTCACTTGCCAGGAAGTGAAGAAATTATTGATTGACCTGGATTCAAATGGTTGAGGTAATTTCAAAACTCAAGAATCGGTCATGGCAAGCATGACCCTCCACGCCCGAAACGGGCGTAATAATGGAGGGACGCACTTGCCGCGTCCGTAGTTTTGAAATCACCTCGGTTTTATGATGAGCGAAAGCGAATCCTTGGACTGCGTGTAGCGGAGTGAAACAGCAGTTAAAAGATTTTCGCACCGGGTGCGGAAATCTTTTCTACCTCAGTTTCGCCTCGTAGATCTTCTGGAAGCCGCAGTCCTCGACCAGCTCAAATGATTTCATGTTGAAGCGTTTTGAAATGGACACCATTCCTTCGTCATCGCGGGTGATTACAAGGATTTTTTCATCGTCCCCTAGTGTTTCGACTCTTCTCCCTGGCTTGTCGAACACCCAGAAACTGTCATTTATCCCCATGACTCTGCCATAGAAGAAAATCGAAGGATAGTCAGCCGCGAAGTCCAGGAATACGCGTCTGCCGACTTTTGAACTACCGGAAATCTCCACGCATTTCTTTACGGTTTCTATCGGACGGAAGTCGCTGCGCATGAAATATGGCTTGAAGAAATCATCCTGTCCGCCCTTTGAAAGCGCATTGGAGAGCTGGACGGGGAAATTCAAGGGCAGTGCAGCCCAGAGGAGACAGACGCAGAGGAGGCTTGGAAGAAACGGTCCGGGATATTTCTCCCGGAGCAGGGGGATTGCGGAATCGGCGTATGAGCAGAGGATGAAAAGCCAGACTGGCCACAGGCAGAAGAACGCCCTCGGGAAAGGAGATGGTGATTTGAGCATGAAAATTATCAGAGGTATCAGGAAGATCAGGAGGGTGATCATGTTTTTTAAAGGAGCTGATTTATCCTTGGCGGAGAATTTTCCCAGGACGGTAAGGATTATCAGCGGCAGGAATGAAATGATGAATGCGCTGTAAAAATGAATTGAAGCGTCAATCCCGCCGGACCATCCTTCCTTCAGTGACAGCACCTTCATGAACTTGCCGAAGATCGGAATGTAGAAAAGCAGCAAGGATGCGACGGGGATGATGGCAAGCAGGATTGTCCTGTCTGAGAAGATCTCTTTGGGTTTCAAAGAAGGCAGGAGGAAAAGGTATATTGCCGCGAAGGCGATGATGTTTGTCGGGATGACGCCACAGGCCAGGAATGAAAGGAAAAAGAAAAGGATGAGCATGGCAGGTCTGCCTTTCTCCTTGTAGAGCAGGGCGGCTTCGAGTGCGACGAGTATCAGCAGGAAGCTGAGCATGTAGCCGCGGACTGCGGTTGCGTATATCGTGAACGGAAGTGAAAGTATCAGGCATAAGCAGGCGGTGAACACGGTCTCGGGCTTGAATCTTCTCTTCCAGAAGAAAATGAGCAGCGCCAGTGATGCGAAGGCGGTTGCTACCGTGAATGAACGGAGGGAGATCTTCGCCAGGAATGGTACGGCATTGCAGCCCTCGATCCACAGCCTCAGGAGGATGTTGTAGACGATGTGGTCGTTGGGAATGTTGTATTGCCTGTAGATGTCGAGGAGATCCGGACGCATCACGAAGTCCATGAGCGTCAGGGCCTCGTCGAACCAGAGCGGCCTGAAAAATATGCCGAGGATGATGTTGCCCGTAACTGCCGTAAAGATTGCGCAGACGGCGAAGGTCACGAAACTTTGTCTTTTTAAAAGAGGTTCAGCCATTGTGAATTGAATGGTTAATGGTTCAAGAGTTCAGGTGTCAGTGGTCAGGTGTCAGTAAGACAAGCAACATCAATTCCGAAGATGAAAATTTTCCCATTGAGTGTAATCCGGCACCATTTTTTAATGAACAATCGAATAACGAAGCCAACTTTTTTCAGGGACACTGGTTTCATATATTCGAAATCATGACACTAAAAGATTTATTCCCGACACCCCACTTCGTCCGCTGTAGCGGAACTCCGAGGGGCAGGCCTGACACCTGACACCTGACACCTGACACCTGACACCTGACACCTGACACCTATTCTACTTCCCTGTTATTCAACCGTCACGCTCTTCGCCAGATTCCTGGGCTGGTCGATCGGACATCCGCGTTCCTTTGCAATGTAATAGGCGAGGAGCTGCAGGGCGACCACTGAGGGGATAGGCGCCGTTTCGCTGGAGCATTCCGGGATCCAGATTATGTCTTCGGCATGCCTGCGGATCTCGTTGTCGCCTTCCGTCGCAAGGGCTATTACCGGTGCTTTCCTGGCCTTGCATTCCTGCATGTTGCCGATGATCTTGTCCTTGCCAGGAATATTGTTTGCCAGCGCGAGCACGGGAACTTTCTCGTCGAGCAGGGCTATTGGGCCGTGCTTGAGTTCCGCTGCATGGTATCCTTCGGCATGGACATAGCTTATTTCCTTGAGCTTCAACGCCCCTTCTATCGCAACCGGATAAAGGTATCCTCTGCCGATGAAGAAGAAGTCGTGGGCATTTGCATATTTTTTTGCGATCTTCGCAATATCCTTTGATTTGGCAAGCACCTTTTTCACAAGTTCCGGAATGCGATGAATATCCGCGACCAGTTCTATTCCGTTCTGCCTCGAAAGACGGCGTGCGCGCCCGAATTTCAAGGCCATCATCAGAAGAGTGGCGACCTGGCAGGTGAAGGCCTTTGTCGAAGCTACACCGATCTCGGGACCGGCATGGAGATAGATGCCACGGCCTGTTTCACGTGGTATCGTGGAGCCTACGACGTTGCATATTCCGGCGACGATTGCGCCTTTGTTCTTGGCCTCCCTTACAGCGGCAAGCGTGTCTGCGGTTTCCCCGGACTGGCTTATCGCTATTATCATCGTACCGGGATGGATTATGGGATTCCTGTAGCGGAACTCGGCGGCCTGTTCGACTTCCGTGGGTATATCGGCAAGATCCTCGAAGTAGTATTCGCCGACCATGCCGGCGTGGAGGCTCGTTCCGCATGCCGCAATGATTATCCTGTTTATGGTGGCGAGATCCTGGGGAGTCAGATTCAGACCGCTCAGGGCTCCTGTACCTTGTTCCTCATCGAGCCTGCCTCTTATCGAATTGGCGATCGCCTCGGGCTGTTCAAATATCTCCTTCAGCATGAAATGTTCGTATCCGCCCTTTTCAGCGGCGCCCGGATCCCAGTTGATATGGGCGATCTCGCGGGTGACAGGGACATTGTCGATGTTCCTGAGGTCGACATTGTCCTTTTCAACCAGGGCAATGTCGTTGTCGTTGAGGTAAATCACCTTGTCCGTATATGAGACAATGGCGGAGATGTCGCTTGCTACGATGGTTTCACCGGTTCCGATGCCTATGACGATTGGGCTGCCGCGCCTTGCGGTGATTATCTGTCCGGGATTTTCAGATGAAATGACGGCGATGCCGAAAGTGCCTTCGACTTTCTTCAGTGCGGCTGCGACGGCCTGCAGCAGGTCGCCCTCATAACAGTCGTCGATAAGATGGGCGAGGACTTCGGTATCGGTTTCTGAAACGAATTTATGGCCCTGGGAGATCAGTCGTTCCTTGAGAGATGCGTAGTTTTCGATGATCCCGTTGTGAACCACGGCAAAACGGCCTTTTTCATCAAGGTGCGGATGTGCATTGCGTTCAGAGGGGGCGCCATGTGTCGCCCAGCGCGTATGGGCTATTCCGAACTTCGAACTGGAAAGCTCCTTCCTGATGGCAGGTGTGATCTTTGCGGAAAGAGCACTGACTTTGCCGACGGCCTTTATTGAGATTATCTTCTTTTTAACTATGACGGCAATGCCGGCGGAATCATAGCCCCTGTATTCCAGGCGCTTCAGCCCGTCAATAAGTGTGTCCGCTATGTTCCTGTTTCCAATATATCCCACTATCCCGCACATGGTGTACTCCTGGTTATATTAAAGAGTAAAGATAGTATCAGAGTGGCAGAGTGTCAAAGCGCAGGAACATCAAAGTGGGAAAGAAGGAATTCAAATACAATTGCCGGCGAGACGCCAGCGCTCCTTTTAAATTTCAAGTATCCAGTATCAAGTCGCTCTTAGTCTTTGAAGCAATATATCGGAAAGTCCCAGAATATTGATTTCAGCATGAAGAACGGGGCGCTGACGGCCTGTGCAGAAACGCTTCTCACGGGAAGGCCGATGCACAGCCAGCCCCAGTACATTCCGGTGTCCATCGGATTGACGGAGTCGGTAAAACATGAGATAGGCATGCCAAGGACAATTCCGAGCGGATATCCTCCGGCAATCCCGACAATGTCGCCGATCACTGCGCCGGTCGCTGCAGGAACCTCGACAAAGTTTGACTTTTCATTGAACATGTTGGCGTAAATGTTCGGTTGGAAATATTCGAAAGGCTGGGGGCCGTTTTCCGTGTCCAGGGACCATAGATCCATGGCCAGCATGGCAAATAGGGCTATAGCAAATATTTTCTTCATCATGACTGCCTTTCTTTGAAATGGTTCAGGCTTTACTTTTTCCAAGAGGTGCTAAATTGAAAAAGACACGCTGAAGCTGTGAACTCCAACAAGAATCATGCCCGAAACAACTGGATTTTGCATTTTTCAATCAGCTCAAATAAAATGCCGTGGAAAAAGGAAAAGGCAAGACCTCAAATCTGAGATCCTGCCTTTTTCGAGGGGGAGTGAGAGCTAAATCTTGTTACTTCTTGCCTCCTTTGGTTTCATCGTCGACTGTCGGATCGGTGTCCTCTCCAGTCTTCGAGTTTCCAGGGTTGCTTACGTCAACGCCGTCCTCATTGTTGCCATGTCCGTTGTTGGTCTTGCCGTCGGTGGTTGATGCTGTTGTTGAAGTGCCTTCCTGATTTGAGGTTGTCCCCAGATTGTCATTTCCGTCGTCTGTCAGTTCCTCGCCCTGGTAGACATCCTGATTAGTGTCCTGGTTTTGCGTGGTGGTTCCCATATTCTGTTCTTCATTTTGCTCAAGATTTCCACCGCCGTTGTGTCCGGTATCATTTGAGGCGACTGTCACAGCTGTCGAAGAAGCGGTGCTTGCCACTGCCAGGCCTTCCGGGAAGTTGAGCGAGCCGCTCTCGGTCACGAACCAGACGCTGCTCGTTTGTGCGCCGGAGAAGACTTCAGCGCTTGAGGATTCGATATAGACCACGTTGAAAATACCTTCATGTGCGGCATCAGTCTTGTCATACACAAGTTTCTCCTCCCGGCTGGACAAAAGGTTTTGGATGGCTGCATTTGAGGAGTCGAAGCCGTATTCTGTTCCGTCTCCACTGGCGATGTTGTTCTTGAGCCAGTCCTGCCTGCTGCCCATGTAATGGTAGCTGGTGTTGCCATTCAGATCAGAGGCGCTCCGGACCTTGTCCTCCATCGAAGGACATTCAAGGACGCCATAGGTCTCAAGATAGTCTGAGCAGAACGTGAAATCAACAAGCCAGTGCTGCGAATATGGTGCATTGCCCCTGTCGACATTATAAAGGTTTGCGAGAGTGGAAATCTGCCTGAGGTTGTTAAGGCAGTATGCGCGCCGTGCTATTTCCTTTGCCCTTATGAAGCTGTGGCAGAGGACTGAAAACACTACCATTACTACCGCTAGGACGACAAGCAACTCAATTACTGTGAAGTATCTTTTCGTTTTCATTTTAGCCCCCTTGCTCCCTATTTATTTATATTATTATTCTCACTCTGGATGTTATGTTTAGCATTATCAATGCCAAGCTTGTAAAACCACGTGCTCGAGAGATATATTGTCTTGTAAGTCCTTTATAATAAATAATATAAAAATCATATCTAATTTGAGCTGTGACGTAAAAGAAATGCTTTCTCCGAATCAATAAATCAATAATATCATAAAAGGAGGGGAATGTAAAGGAAAATCTTATTTGAAGAGGATCGGGAATTCATCGTTTATGTCATCTACGTTCTTGGCAGTGATGTAAAGGAAGTGTTCGTTGAATATCTGTGCCTGGCTTTTTATATCGGAATTGGGCTTTTCCCAGAAGTTGGCGCCGGGCAGGAAGGTGATGGCGGCCACCACGACCTTGTATCTGAGGGCCTGGTCGATATTCTTCAGGTTTCCACCAAAAAGCACGAGCCGGGGCGGGTTTTCGTCATTCCAGAACTCCACCGACCGCAGATCTTTCGGAAGGCCAACAAGGGATATGACTATCCCGACATCGGGGTGCTTCCTTATTATCCTGTCAAACTCATTGGCGCTGAGCCAGTAATCATTGGTTTTCGAAGGTTCGACGCGTTCGATCGCCTTGAATGAGAATCCTGCGGCCTTCAAACCCTTTTCAAGGCCCGATATGACACTTTTTGATACGCCTGCCCTGGGGATCCTGCTCTTTTCAGGGAAATCAATTATCAAGACTTTTATCCTCGGGTCCTCAACTTCTGCATATCTCAATTGCTTGCCGAGAATTTCTCCAGCAAGCTGCATGTATTCCTTGTGCTTCTTCTGGACTCCCTGTTCCTTGGTGGCGAAAATAGACCGGACAATGTCATAGCCCACCAGCGACAGGATGATAACGCAGAGCAATCCCACAAATCCTCTGAAAAATATCGACTGGGATTTCCTGAATGGGATATATACGATGAGAAGAAGCGCGAATGTGGTTGTCAGGAGCATGAAATAATATAAATTGGACATGGAAATCTTCCGTTATTTCGCTTTCTTCACCCTTGGTCCCGATGGCGTATCTTCGATGATCCAGCCAAGCGACAATAGTTCTTTCCTTATCTCGTCCGACCGCGCGTAATTCTTGTTCTTCTTGGCGGCGGTCCGTTCTTCTAGAAGCTTCGTGATCTCTGCGGGAACCTCGCCGGTTACGGCCGAATCAACATCGAATACCGCGAATATCCTGTCAAAATCCCTGAACTGGGCGAGTACGGCCTCTGCGCCTTTCGTCCCGAGCTTCCCGGATTCCATGAGCTTGTTGACCTCATGTTCAAGTTCAAACACAAGGGCAAGCGCCTCGGATATGTTCAGGTCATTTGCAACCGCCGTCCTGAACGCAGTTTTGATCCTGCCAACAAGCTCCTCGGCCGTATCGCCCTGCGCACCGGAATTCCTGACGGAATGGAGCCTGAAGATCTTGTCGCTGAACTTCTGAAGGGTGTTCTTCACCTGGGTGAAGGCCTCGAGCGTGAAATTGAGTTTGTTGCGGTAGTGCGTCCCAAGCAGGACCCAGCGGATCTCTCGGCCGGTAAATCCTTTTGCGACAAGATCTCGCAGCGTGAAGAAGTTTCCGAGGGATTTCGACATTTTCTGTCCGTTGACGATGAGATGTTCGCAGTGCAGCCAGTAGTTCACGAACCTGCACCCGTTCGCCGCCTCGCTCTGGGCGATCTCGTCCTCATGGTGCGGGAACATGTTGTCTATTCCGCCAGTGTGGATGTCAAACGTCTTCCCTAGATATTTCATGCTCATTGCGCTGCATTCGATGTGCCAGCCCGGACGTCCCTTGCCCCATGGGCTCTCCCAGAATACGTCGCCGTCGTTCTCGTCCCATGCCTTCCATAATGCGAAATCCGCAACGGCGTCCTTGCCGTATTCATCAGTCTTGACCCTCGCCCCGGGCCGCTGGTTCTCCATGTCGATCCTTGCAAGCTTTCCGTAATCTGCGAATTTCGCAACGGAATAATATATGGACTTGTCCTCTCCGACATAGGCATAACCTTTGTCGAGAAGCACCTTTATGATCTCTATCATCTCGGGGATGTGCCTGGTGGCTTCGGGATAATGTTCGGCCTTCTCGATCCTCAGGGTTTCGAGATCCTGGAAGAAGGCGTCCTTGAACTTACGGGTATAGGCATCAAGCGCGACTCCCGCAGCCTTCGAATCCCTGATAGTCTTGTCGTCGATATCGGTCAGGTTCATCACCTGCACCACTTTGAACCCGCAGTATTTCAACGCCCTGCGCAGGAAGTCCTCGAACAGGTAGGCCCTGAAATTGCCGATATGGGCGTAATTGTATACGGTCGGGCCGCATGTATACATCCTGACTTCGTTGCCGGATATCGGGCTGAACTCTTCTTCCGAGCGAGTGAAAGTATTATAAAATTTCATTCAAAATATTTCCTATAGTAGCCTTTGAAGATCTTCTCTGGAAATTTCGCAGTCTTTGATGATTTGGGACAAAAGGCCTTTTCCAATAGTTTCACCGCTATGAACAGGTACGACTGTGCATCTGCCGTCATGGTGCCTGAGGAAATGATGACTGCCTTTTATCCTGATTTCCTCGAATCCGGCATTCTTAAGTACCTTAATCAAAGCTTTGCCAGTAAGAGAGGGAAGTTTACTCATACGGAAACGGCCAGCCGTTGGACGCCTATGAACTCGTTTTGAGAAGCATCTTCTTCGACTTCAAGGCAAAGTTCTATTGCTTCCTTTGTCCTTTCCATAAGCTTGTCCAAGGATTTTGCCTGTGTATGGCATCCTTTCAGTGATGGGACCGTGGCTACAAAATATCCGTCCTCATCCTTTTCTATTATCACATTAAATGATTTGGTCATGACATTTCTCCGTTTTCTATTATTATACACGCAAACCATGCTCCTATCAAGGATTATTATATCGATGTGAACGATGAAGCTCACCCGTTACGAGATGTATCAACGTCTCGCGCTTGGGTGCAGCTAATTGATAGATAAATTGCCAATACTGCGGAAACAAGCACCGACACGACGAGTGAACAAATGCGAATCCATGCGGGTATGTCCTCAAAAAGTCCGGGTTTATACACTCGCTATAATATCACATAGCCAAGTTCTAACGAGATCCAGAAGAACGTGGCAAATGCCAAGACTCCTACCAATATTTGCCTGACGAGAAGGGGTGGCAGAGGAGCCAGATTGCCTGAAGGCATTTTTGTTTGGCGCCGCCTCTCTTGCCAGAAATAGAGCAGACCGCATCCCAACGCCAAAGCAATGCCAATCCACTGTCCGACAAGCCTGCTCCAATCAATGGTAATGGCGGAAGATTCGACCCCGATATCCGTTGGAGGGGTGAGGATAAATGTATAGCAACATGACCATATCACATTTTGAAGCGAATCACCTCTTATTTCCGCCATCCAAATATATTTCCAGGGCGGAAATATCCCGAACACAATGGCAGTAGCCATTCCGACTAGAAGCAGGCTCATCGGATTGACTATTAGGCCATAGATCTCTGGCTGCCAAGTTCGTAGTTTTACAGCTGCATACTGGAAACTCCAAGCGAGAATCCCGGAGACAAGCGCAGCGAATATCGCCCACGTGATCATATTCCAAGCATCGATGGAGTTAGCGACCATCTCGACAGGTGTACGGCTGGGTAGTTTGCCGAATTCAACTACTGGAAAGCACCAACTGCTCAGAAACAGAGCCGACGCGGACCAAAACCACAGCCTGCTGTCGGTCTGGCATGAATTCCGATCTAATCTGAATGATTTCATCTTTCTTCCTGACTAACGATTGAAGTATTCCTCCTCCAGGATATCCGCCATCCTTTTCCAGTCAAACTTTTCAGAAACAATCTTTCTTCCCTCCGCCCCCATCTCCTTCGCCTTGTCCGGATTCTCCAGCATGAAATTGATTTTCTCACTTACGCCTTGCACGTCTCCGGCCTTCAGGATGAATCCCGTCTTTCCGTCGATTATCACCTCTGGTGTGCCGTCAAGGGCGAATCCAACCGCCGGTTTGCCCGAAGCCAGCCCCTGCACGACCGCCCTCGGGAGACCCTCCCTCAATGAAAGGTGGACAAGCACATCCATCAGGGCGGTATATTTATGGACTTCGGACGGTGGTACAAGCCCGGCAAAGAAGAATTTCATCTTCGAGGATTCCGCCCAGCCCTGCAGCTTGTCCTTCATGATCCCGTCACCGACGATCAGGAAGCATGTGTCCGGATGCTTTTTCGACACGATTTCTGCGGCCGGCATGAAATCCTCATATCCTTTGAGTGGGAAAAGGCGTGCAACGGTTCCGATGACCGGTGAATTGTCCGGTATCCCCAGTTTTTTGCGAAGTTCGCAGTCTGGCTTGGAATTGAGGAAGGGTTCAAGTTCTATCCCGCTGTAGACCACCTTGTATTTCTCCGGAGCTGCGATATTCGCAGAAACACATTGGTCGACCATCGCCTGTGCCACTGCAAATATCCTGTGGCAGTGTTTCGCGGCGATCTGTTCGGACTTTTTGTAGATGAAATTTTTCCATGCCTTCTCATAGGTATGGAACGCCTGCCCATGGACCGTATGCGCAATGAACGGAACTTTTGCGGAGCTCGCAGCAAGCCTTCCGATGACTCCTGCCTTTGAACTGTGCGTGTGCACTACGTCAAACGAGTTTACAGTGAAGAACTTCTTGAGCGAGAAATATTCGGCAATGTCGTGATAGGGATTTATCTCCCTGACAAGATGGGGGTTTACAACAATTCTCAGGCCGCTGATGTCACGGGTCTTGAGGAGCTCGCCTTCAGGCCCCGGGGAAGGGCCGGTGACAAGCGTCACGTCGTGCCCTTTTTTCAGATGGCCGATGGCGGTGAGAAGGGTGTTCTCCTGCGCCCCGCCGACTATCATTCGGGTAATAACGTGGCATATCTTGAGTTTGTCCTTGTTCATCCTGAAATATAGACTCTTATATTTTTTTTCGCAGGCGAAAAAAAATATTAGTTGAAAAATACCTTTTAAATCCCATAGTACTTCTGCAAACTATCAAACTTAAAGGTTTTACATATGGCTGACAACAAGAACAACGAAGATGCGGCGTTCGAGAATGAAATGCAGAAGCTGACTGCCCGTGCCAAGCAGGTGCTTGTGCTTTCGCAGAAGGAGGCGGTCAGGTTCAACCATGATTATGTCGGCACGGAACATCTTCTGCTCGGAATACTCCGGCTTGGACAGGGCGTCGCCGTTGCGGTGCTCAAGTCGATGGGCCTTAACCTCGAGAATCTCCGGATTGAAGTCGAGAAGAACTCCGGGATAGGCGGCAGCACCCAGCAGCAGGGGCCTCCTCCTTTCACGCCCCAGCTCAAGAAGGTCCTCATACTTTCCGCGCAGGAAGCAAAGAACATGAACTATAATTTCATAGGCACCGAACATCTCCTGCTTGGAGTCCTCCGTGAAGGCGAAAGCGTCGCCGCAAGAATCCTGCGCAATATGAACATCGACCTCGGCAAGGTGCGACAGGAGGTCATAAAGGCCCTCGACCCGAATTATCTTCCGGGATTTGAAGGTGGTGCAACTCCCGGCGCCAAGGCGCCGGAGCAGGGCGCTGAAGTGTTCAACGCGCTTCAGGCTTTCGGCCGCAATCTTACTGAGCTTGCCGCAAAAGGAGTCCTTGATCCGGTCATCGGCAGGAAGGACGAGATCGAACGCGTCATCCAGATCCTCTGCAGGAGGACCAAGAACAATCCTGTCCTCATCGGCGAGGCGGGTGTCGGGAAAACGGCAATTGTCGAAGGACTCGCCCAGGCCATCAACGACAAGAAGGTCCCGCGCATCCTGAAGGACAAGAAGGTCTTCGTGCTCGATCTTCCGCTCATGGTCGCCGGAACGAAATACCGCGGACAGTTCGAGGAGAGGATCAAGGCGGTCATAGACGAGATCAGGAATTCAGGAAAAGTAATACTTTTCATCGATGAGCTTCATACTCTTGTCGGCGCCGGCGGCGCCGAGGGCGCCATGGACGCCGCGAACATCATCAAGCCCGCGCTCTCCCGCGGCGAACTCCAGTGCGTTGGGGCGACGACGATGGACGAGTACCGCAAGCATATTGAAAAGGATGCCGCGCTCGAACGCAGGTTCCAGCCGATCACCGTGAATCCTCCGAGCGTCGAAGACACCGTTGAAATACTCAAGGGCCTCCGTCCGCGCTACGAAAAACACCACAGTGTCAAGTTTACCGATGCCGCCATAAGGTCGGCCGCAAGGCTCTCGGACCGCTACATCAGCGGACGCTTCCTGCCGGACAAGGCCATCGACATCATTGACGAGGCCGGTGCAAGGGCCAGGATAAGCGTGATGGACGAAAATCCTGATTTCACGAAGCTTGAAGAAGAGCTCCTGAAACTGCAGGAGGCGAAGAAGGATGCCATCGGCTCGCAGAAGTATGAGGAGGCGGCCGTACACAGGGACAAGGAGAAGGAGCTGAAAAACGCTCTCGATGCCAGGAAACTCGCCTGGGAAAAAGGACAGTCTGACAAGGTTCCGGTCATTGACGTCAAGGATATCGCGCATGTCCTTTCAAAGTTCACAGGCATACCTGTCCAGCAGATGGAGGAGGGCGAGAGCGAACGTCTCCTTAAGATGGAAGGAGAACTTTCAAAGACCGTCATCGGGCAGACCGATGCGATCCGCACGATCTCCAGGGCGCTGCGCCGTTCAAGGGCTGACCTCAAGGATCCCAAGCGCCCGATTGGTTCGTTCATCTTCCTCGGTCCGACAGGAGTAGGAAAGACGCTTCTCGCAAAGGCGCTCGACTTATTCATGTTCGGAGATCCGGACGCGCTCATCCAGATTGACATGTCCGAGTACATGGAGAAGTTCAACGTCAGCCGTCTCATCGGCTCCCCGCCGGGATATGTCGGCCACGACGAAGGCGGACAGCTTACTGAAAAAGTCAGGCGCCGTCCATATTCAGTGGTGCTTTTCGACGAAGTTGAAAAGGCGCATCAGGACGTCATGCATCTTCTCCTGCAGATCCTCGAGGAGGGAAAGGTGACCGACAGCCTTGGCAGGCGCATCAATTTCAGGAATACGATTGTCATAATGACCAGCAACATCGGCGCCGAACAGATCATGAAGGGCGGAGGGATAGGTTTTTCCGCCGACTCGGAGTCGATGGACCAGGGCTCATACGAGAAGACAAGTTCCAGGCTCGTCGAGATCGCCAAGAAGCATTTCAAACCGGAGTTCATGAACCGTGTGGACGAAACCATAGTCTTCAGGAAACTCGGCCGCGACGATCTCAAGCTTATAGTGACGACCGAGATCAACAAGGTCATCCAGCGCTTGAAGGACAGAAACCTCCATATGAAGATTTCGCAGGAGCTCATAGACTTCATAATTGAAAAGGGCTACAAGCCGGAATACGGTGCGCGCCCAATCCGCAGGGCGGTCGAACAGTATCTCGAAGACAGTCTCGCCGAGGAAATCCTTCGCGGGAATATCTCAGAGAATTCAAAGATAGAAGTGAGTGTCATAGACGGCAAAATCATCTTCAATACCGATCCATTCACGGAAACCGAGAAGGAGGAAGTGCCTAAGGCGAAGAAGCCGGAGAAGCCTGAGAGGAAGAGGAAGGTTGCGAAGAAAGTAATTTGATACTCGATGCTGGGAATTTGTATTTGGAGTGTAGCACAGGCGTCTCGCCTGTATTCTTATTACGGAGCGCTGGCCTCCGGCCGGCAATCTTTGATTCTGGAATTTATTAGCTCGTAGTTAAGCCATTATTGGCTGTTTTTCTTTTAGGAAAGAGACACGCAAAAATGCGTTAACTACAAACAAACACACTGACACACAGCCAGTTTTTTTGACTTTCCGTTCTCTATTGACTGAAGAGGAAGACGTTTTTAAGGGCTCCCTTGATTTTTTCTGGTAGCCTGATTATCTCTAAAGAGTATGAAAATCAAAATTCCTATCGGTTCATATGCTGTCACGTTAAGAAGGCCTATTGCCATTTTAATTATCCTCTGTATTTTTTCTCTTGTTCCTATTTCTCTCTGGCTCATGTGCTTCGATAAGACGGATAATACTGATGAGATGGCCGGGCAGGAGGCTTTACCGAAGGTTAAGCAGAGAGATCTCAATAGCAACACATATAAGCTGAAAATGATCGCATTAGGCTGTCGCTTGTATGCCGAAAAAAATCAAAGTGATTTTCCCGCAAGCCTGGACGAGCTTATAAAGAATGGACATGTTGAAAGCAGTGAAATCTTATTTTGCATAAACAAAGAAGATTCCAGCAAGGAGAGGTTCATCTACTGTCCGGGATTGAATGAAAAGTCCCCTGAAGACTTTATTCTTGCGGCGGTGCCGAGGCCGGAAAACGGTAAAAGGGAAGTCGTTTACGTGGATGGTCATGCAGCGACAATCAATGGGGGTGAGTTCCAGAAGGCTGTAAAAGAGCAGAAGTGGAAGATCCCGTCCTCCAAGTAGGTAGTTAACCCCGCAAGGGGTGACTTTTAAATAAAACAGGCTTTTAGTCTGTATTTAATTGCGGGCAAGAATGTCTGCATTACTTTTGGAGAACAGCTCTTGCGAGCTTGACTACCAACGAATTAGCCTCGAATTCAGCATCCATTTTTTGTAGTTAAATCCTTAAGGTGTAAAGATTTTTGCGTTCCGTAAAAATCTTTGACTTCCTCAGCCGTTATCGCACTCCATCCCGACGTTGCGATTTATAATTTTTCCGATGAACGGATTCCCGGGATTCAGGATTTCAGGTTCAATCCCGTATGCATCTTTGAAAGCATGCCCCCGGACTTTACCTGTGCCCCACTTGATCTCAAAGGCGCGCATCTTGCCGTTCCGGCGTATGATCAGGTCAATTTCCGCCTGGGAACGGGAACGCCAGAAGAACATTTCAGCAGCATTCCCCGTGAGCAAGTTCCACTTTGCCGCTTCGGCAATAACCCAGTTCTCCCATAGGCGGCCGATGTCGGGCCTGGAAGCGGACAGTGTGAAATCGCCGAGAATCGCATTACTTATGCCGGTATCCCAGAAAAAAATCTTCTTGCTTTTGGAAATTTCTTTCCTGGAATTGGTCGAATAGGCAGGAAGCCTGAATATGACAAATGTCTGTTCGAGCAGATCAAGATAACGTTCGATGGTGGGGCGCGCCATCTGCAACTGGGTGGCAAGTTCGTTTATGGACACTTCTGAACCTGCCTGATGCGCAAGCAATGCAAGAAGTCGGCGGAGCAGTTCAGGGGTCTTGAGAAGGCCTGACTGAAGAACATCCTTCCACAGATAATCGGAACTTAATTCCCGAAGAAGGGAAACCTTCTCCGACGACAGGACAACTTCTGGATATCCTCCGTATACCATGGCATCCAGCAGGATGGAACGCAGTGGCGCTTTATAATTCTCGAGCAGGATTTCCAAGGGCAGTGATTGCCCGAACCCGTCGCAGCTTCCGGCAATCTCATCGAAGGTCAAGGGAGGCAGGGAGAGTTTCATGTTGCGGCCCGTAAGGCTTTCCGCAGACTGGTTCAGGAGGTTGAGGCTTGAAGAGCCGAGCATGAGGATTTTAGCAGGGAAATCCTTGTCAATCCATCCTTTTATTGTCCTGGATGAATCCGGCAGTCTCTGTGCTTCGTCGAGGATGAGCAGATCGGGTTCACCGAGTGACTTGAAGGCATGGGATGGCGAAAGCGATGCGACAGACAGAAACCTTGCCTTGTCGGGTTCAACATCGAAGTTAAGTTCGACGCATTTCCTGTTTCCTGCGAAATGCCTTACAAGCGTTGTTTTTCCAACTTGCCTTGCACCGAGAATGATTCCGACCTTGCCCTTGACGGACAATATCTCTTTCAGACGTCTCTCGGCTATTCGTTCGATATACATATTAACATGTCATTTTGCTATGTTGATATTACATAATATATCATGTTATTGTAATATCAAGTATACAATATAGGTATTTACTGCAATTCTAAAGCTTCATCCCCTTCTTTTATTCTCATCACCATTATAAGTCCGGCGACAGTTGCAGGCAGTCCGAAAAGAATCAGCCAGAACAGATTGACTTTGTACCTGATCAGCTCCCAGCCGTCGCCTCCATCACAGAGCCAGCCGAGTCCGATATAAAGTCCGTTTCCGATAAGACAGACAGCGCAGAATAAGACTAAAATTTCCTTTATATCCTTCTTTGCCGGGATCAACAGAAGCAGGAGTGGCAATATTATTCCGACGATCGGCCCCATCCATATATCGATCACAGGATGGGCTGAGCCTTCACGGATTGTTTCCGTAAAAACATTGAAATGAAAGGCGATCTTGTGGACGGTGCCGCCGTTGAATTTACAGGAAATTATATGCCCGGCCTCATGGAGCAGCTGCAGCGGGAACCAGCCAATTGCTATCACTGAGAGGAATTTTATATAGAACTTCATATGGTCATAGAGTAGGTACGCCCTTTAGGGTGTACCATTCTTTCTTAATTAATTGGGGACAGGCTGAAGCCCGTCCCTACTTAAAGAGCCGTTCCGCCGAATCCGCCTTGATCCATCCTTCCGATCCGTTGTCGGTACGGACACGGAGCCAGCTGTCCCTTTCCTCTTCGATGAAGAGCTTCTCGCCGCAGTTGATCCTGAAGTCGGCCTGCTTCGATGTTTCCGCCGGCAGGAGATAGACCTGCATGTTCTTGATCACGGCGAACGCCGTCTTGGAACTGTATGAGCTTGTCGACTGGCTGATCGGGGCAATGAGCAGGATGACAAAAACAATTCCGGTGCAGGAAAGCAGGACGTATAATCCTGTTTCCGAAGCGAATTTACGCCTGAACGCGAGAATAATTCCGGCAAACGCCCATACTGATGCGGCTGCAAGCATCCATTCGTCCGGACGCAGCATGTCACGGACAAACACCAGAAGATCCCTGGGAGATTCGATCGTGCCGACTTCTGGAACCCCGAGTTTCCTGTGCACAAGGTTCAGGTTCTCCCTGATGTCGGAATCCCGCGGCGAAAGGTGGAGCGCCCTTGAATACATGACAAGCGCCTTTGCGGGATCGCTGAGCTGGTAGAGGCAGTTGCCAAGATTGTAGAGCAGGGCCGGATCGGGGGAGTTCATGTCTATCTGCTTCCTGTAATAATCTGCGACTTTCGCAAATTCACCCTTGTTGTATGCGCCCATTGGATTGAAGGACTGATCCGTGTTGCTGTCGGAGGATGCCGCAAATGGAAGTGCAAGAAGGACGAGGAGCAACGATAATTTCTTCAGCGACCTGACGAGCGAATCACGCCTGTCGGATCCGCTTTTTTTAGAAGCACCGGGCAGGTATGCGGAATCGGCGCCTGACTTCAGGAGTTCCGCAAGCTCATTGTCTTCTATCCTTGTCGAAAGCTCCGTTGCAGAAGTTCCCGGAGGAAGCCCCAGGAGATCGTTGAGGTATGGAACGACATCGTTCTGCAGCAGGTCATGCATCTTGTCCGGATCGGTTTTGCGGATTTCGCGCAGAAGCCCGCCCTTTCTCGCAAGCGCATCAAGTTTTCTCCTGAGCACGGGATCCTTTTCAAGGCGCAGCTTTCTCCGATGGTGGAATTCGCTGAATCCCCAGGCTGCGGGACCGAGGATTAAAAGGAAGAGGATAAGGAGGATATGGTTTTTCCATAATGGCAGCAGTACCGGGCCTGAGAGGTTTTTCTTCAGATAAAGGATGTCATTGATCTTTTTGGTTCCGTTCTTTTTCTCGAGTGCGGATGGAACGGATAGACTGGAAACGCCGGAGTCTGCCACGATCTGGGACTGTGCGACGTTGTCTGATTTCTCAACCTTCAGCTTCTTGTTGAATGCTATTTCCACGTATTTTCCGCTTGAGGTGGAAAAATATGAAACGGGAAAGCTGAGCTGGGCTGTCCCTTCCTGGAGCGGGAGCAGGACATACCTTATTTCAAAATCATTGCCGCCCGGAGTCAGGTCTTTTTTGATTTCCGGCGGATATGTGCGGAATCCTTCGATTTTAATTTCCGGGGCCTTCAGCGTATCGGTGGTGCCGTCGCCCGCACCGCTTACTTTCAATGTCACCGGTTCCCCTGTCTTCAGATATTCCTGGTTCAGTTCGGTCTTGATCTTCCAGTCGCCAATCAGTCCCAGATAATTCACTGTTCCTGATGGATCCGGAAGAGAGACAACTTCGAGGACGGGAAATTCACAGCTCAATTTCTGTTCAAGGGATTTGTAGCTGGCGAAAGGACTCATGAAATCTTCAAACGGATCTGATGAACGCTGGCTCCTCCTGTCACTCGGGATCCTCAGCACGCAGGCTATGTCCATCTTCCCGGAAAGCTTTCCCGGCGCGATCGGACGAAGGGCCGACCGGAAGGCATAGACATTGAAAATCTGGCCGTTGACTTTCTCAGTGGAAGTCTGGCATGGCAGGAAGTGGGGGTTTTCCGGATTCACGGCGCTGAAATCCCTGAATGCTGCATTCTCGATTCTGACATCCGGCCAGGACGTCACTTTGAATGGGAGCTCCCGTGCACCGTAGACTTTTATCTCGAAGAGGATTTCCTCGCCGACATAGAATTTCTTCCTGTCGGAGAAGAAGGAAAATTTCAAATAAAGGAGATCGTCAAGCCCGAGTTCCTTCTTGGTGGATGACTTATTGTCGGTTGAAGTTACGGAATATTTCCTGGCAATCACTTTTGTTTTCACCGGATCGGTGACTGTCTTCTTCTTGCCGTACTGTATTTTCAACGCGGGGATTTCCAGGTCGCCTTCCTTCTGAGGTGTGATTTCATAGATTGAAATGTATGATGAGGACTTCTTCATGTTGATGATGGTCGACTGCATGCTTCTTGAAACGTCGGATCCCCAGCTGATGCCGTCAATCTTGGGCAACTCCAATATCTTCGGATAATCTTCGGAGGATCTGACCTGGAGCTGGGCTGTCTCTCCAAGCATCAGGGGCTGGGGATTTATTGACACTTCGACTTCCCCGGCCGCAAATGTTGAAAGCGCGATGAGGAAGACGATTGCAGACACTGTTAACTCAGCAAATGGAGTGATCCGTTTGTAGTAGCGCATGTTTGCGCGTTCTTCAATTTTAAAAGGAGCGCCGGTCTCCCTCCTACGCTGAGATGCTACGGCGTGGCAGGCCAGACCGGCCTTTTGCCGACCTGGAGGTCGGCGTTCCATTAAGAACGCGCAAACATGCGCTACTACGAGCGAAAAACATATGCGCGATGTGTTACGCGGTGTCATGAAATAAGAAAGTCCTTTGTATTTGTTCAATGCATTTTATATATAAATTTGCTCCAGCAAATTTATCACCAGTCCTTCTCCACCGGCGCGATCCTCGGATCCCTTCTGTCCTGCTCCTTTTGTTTTTCTATGAGCTTCTTCTCGTCGTTGGCCATCAGATCAAGCAGGGCTTCCGCCTGTTCAGGATCGATTTCCTTGTCATCCTTGGGCTGCTCCTTCTGCGGTTTAGCCTGCTGCTTCTCCTGGTTCTTCTGGCCCTGTTCCTGCTTGCCCTTCTGATCCTGCTGGTCCTTGTCCTTGTTCTGGCCTTCATCCTGGGAAAGTCCAAGCTCCTTCATCGCGTTCTTGAGATTTTTCTCGGCCTTCTTGCCGTCGCCCGTCTTCTGCTCCTGCTGTGCCTTCTCTATTTCCTTTTCAGCGCGGTCGGCCGACTCCTCTGACTGCTTGTCATTCTGTTTCCGGGCTTCCTCCTTGTAATCTTCGACAGAATCCTTGGCGGCTTCCGTCTTTTTCTGGACATCGTCCTGGTTCTTCTGCTGGCCGCTCTTGCCCTGCGGTTGGTCCTTCTGATCCGGTTTCTGCTGGTCTTTCTGTTCCTTCTTTTGATCCTGCGGAGGCTTCCCATCGTTCTTGTCCTTCTGCGAATCATGTGCATCCTTGGCCTTCTGCTGCGCTTCCTTCTTTTTCTGCTCAAGCTGCTTCTGCTGTTCCAAAATCTTTTTAGCGAGTTCCCTGTCCTTTATCAGCTTCTGCTGGTTCATCGCGACATCAAGAGGCTTTGGGGAAATGCGCATCGACTCCTTGTACATTTCCTCTGCGGAGTCGAGGATCTTAATAGCGTCCTGCGGTTTTGTATTTATCAGAGTCCTGGCGTTCTCATGCTTGATTACTCCAAGGTTCTGGCAAGCCTTTGAAACAAGTTCACGGTCGCCGGGATCGGAGCTTATGGCGTTTTCATAGAGAGCCGAAGCATTTTCAAATTCCTTCTTTTCCTGGAGTGCGAGAAGCTTGTTGTAAATTTCATATGGTGATTTTACATCAAGCTTCTTTGCGCCGTTCCCGTTTGCGCGCGGCTTTGCATCTGGCATGGGAATGGCGGTGTCAAGCGGCTGGTCCGCTGAACTGACCGGGATATTCTGCTGTGGAAGGACGGCGGCCTGTTTTTGCACCGGAGCCTGCGCATCTGCGAAGTTCGCAAGGAAAAATAATGCCAAGATGGAGGCAATGCTTCTGCGCTCATTTATTGCGAAATACGCAAAGAGGAGAATGAGGGCTGCGAAGAGGGGTATGTGGAAACGTTCGATCGGCCTTGTCTGATTGCCCTGGTCATATTGTTCCGGCACCATCGCCTTGACCCTCTTGAGGATGTCGGAAAGACCAGTGTTCGTGGCGGTAGATCTTACGTAGATCCCCGAAGTCGCTGAGGCAAGATTGTTCAGCTGTTTCTCGTTCAAGGGGCTTTTCACAAGTTCCCCGTTCTTGTCCCTGAGGAACGTCTGTTCGCCGGGCTTCGCGCCGGGCAGGACGATAAGCCCCGGCTGTGATGGATCTCCTATGCCTACTACAAAGATCGGGATCTTGGTTTTCTTTAGCTCATCAAGCGCGGCTGAGCTTGAACCCTGGATCTCGTCGCCGTCAGAGAGAAGTATTATCGCGCGATGCCCGCCTTCCGCCGCCTTGAAGGCCTCCATCGAGACTTCCAGTGCGCGCTGGATGTTTGTTCCGCCTAAGGGGATGCTTTCCACCGACATCTCGTTGATCGCTTGGAAAAGAGTCGTCTTGTCGGCGGTCATCGGACACTGCAGGAAGGCGCTGCCGGCGAAATCAACGATCCCGAACCTGTCTCCGGGGCATTGCTTGATAAGCTCCCTCAGGAACCATTTTGAGTGTTCGAGGCGGGACGGCTGAACATCCTGCGAGAGCATGCTTTTCGAAACATCCAGGACTATTAGCAGGTCCCGGCCTTTGCCCGTGAACGGAAGGATCTTCGTCCCCCAGCTCGGACGCGCCGCCGCGACAAGCAGAAAAAGGATTGAAGTTACAAGCAGGAAATTCCTCAGGAGGCGTTTGCGGTGTGAAAGAGTGCTATATGCCGGATTTGCAGCCCTTTCCCCGAGGATCAAGGAGAGCTGTTTCTTCCTCCGCCTGTACGCCAGCGCGGAGAAAAAAACGAGGACAGGAACCATCCATAGGAGGTTCCAGAAATATTCAGGTTTTAAAAAGTTCATCTGTCCCTGCACCTTTCCTTAGGGCTGAAAATACTCTCTTTCCAGCCCTTGTATATTCTGTCTACTCTATTCTTTGTTGTATTTGACATTTGAAATAAGGATTTTGTTCCATAATTTAAGGGAAAGTGGATAATATGGAGTATTCCCATGCATAAAATCAAGGTGAATCTGAAAGAACGCGGATATGACATTCTCATCGGCAAGGGGATTATTACCCGTTCGTCAGCCCTGAAAGACCATGTTTCCGGGCGCAGTTGCCTGGTCATGACTGACAGCAACGTGGGCAGGATATACGGCGCGTACGTAATGAAGGCATTGAAAAACGCAGGCACCACGGCCCATGTGGTTTCCTTCAAGGCCGGAGAATCATCGAAGAATATTGATACGTTCGGAAAGATGCTGAGGCATGCCTGCCGTGCAGGGCTTGACCGTTCATCCGTGATCGTCGCCCTCGGAGGAGGGGTTCCCGGAGACGTCGCCGGATTTGTCGCAGCAAGCTACATGCGGGGCGTGAAGCTCATCCAGATCCCTACATCCCTGCTTGCCATGGTCGATTCGAGCGTCGGCGGCAAGACAGGCATCGACCTGCCCGAAGGCAAGAACCTGGTCGGCGTATTCTGGCAGCCAAGCCTTGTGCTGATAGATCCCAGCGTGCTCAAGACACTGCCCAAACGTGAGATCCGCTGCGGGCTTGCCGAGATCGTGAAATATGGTGTCATCATGGATGATAAATTTTTCTCGTTTCTCGAGAAAAATTTATATGGAATAAAGAAAATGGAACCCAATACATACGGGAAGATAATCGCCAGATGCTGCGAGCTCAAGGCGAAGGTCGTCTGCGCGGATGAACGCGAGACCACAGGCCTGCGCGCCATCCTTAACTACGGCCATACTTTCGGACATGCGATCGAGACGGTGACAGGCTACGGGAAATTCGCCCATGGCGAAGCTGTCTCCATCGGAATGTGCATGGCTGCGAATCTCGCAATCCAATGTAATAAATTTGCGCTTGATAATAAATTTTCACAGGAGTTGGCAAACAGGCAGAAATATTTACTGCAAGCCATTGGCCTTCCAACAAGCTTATGCACAGGAATCAGCCCTGTGAAAATTTATAAGGCCATGTTCAAGGACAAGAAGGCGGAGAAAGGAAAACTCCGTCTGGTGCTGCCTGTCCGGATCGGCAAAGTCTCCATCGTGAAGGATGTGAAGGCGGAAGATGTGATGGAAGCCATTGAATCAGTTGTCAGTTGATGGTTGTCAGTGGTCAGTTGCTGTTTAGAATTTTTTAAATATCCTGTAAATCCTGTTATCCTGTCTATATTCTTAGTTGGTTTATTCAAAATGCCTGAAGAAATTTTCGAAATCGTCGATGACAGCAACAACGTGATCGGCACTGCGAAACGGGGCGAGTGCCACGGGAATCCTGTGCTCATCCACAGGACCGCCCACGTCATTGTCTTCCATCCGGACGGGCGAATGCTACTTCAGAAGCGTTCCATGAACAAGGACATCCAGCCGGGCAAATGGGATACTGCTGTAGGCGGACATCTGATGCCGGGCGAGGATTTCGAGACTGCCGCTCGGCGTGAGATGAAGGAGGAGCTGGGAATGCCTCCTAATCTCCCCCTGAAGCATCTTTTCGAGTCGAAGATTAGAAACAAGATTGAGTCAGAAAACACAAGCGTATATTCGACGGTCTATGAAGGCCCCTTTGATTTTCCAAAGGACGAGATCGACGACGTGAAGTTCTGGACGGTACTGGAACTCCGCAATGGGATGACCAAAGACTATTTCACGGAAAACCTGAAGACCGAACTCGGAAAGCTTTTTGAGATGGGGATTGTCTGCTAGGGATTACTTCTATTCGAAAGGATTTTTTCATTTCAAGATGAAAACAGAGTGAATTCCAAGTATTGTAACTGCCTTTAGGAAGGAATACATGAGCATTTATAAATCGGATATTGACGCGGCAAAGAACAACTGGGACACCTTTTGGAACGGAACTAATAAAAGGCCGATGCTGTCTGCGGTGCTTCCAAGAAAGGGAAAGACCCCCGTTGAAAAACCACCATATGCGGCCGGGCATGACGGCAATTTCGCACCTGTGCTCGATCAGATATGCGGCTGGGTGGAAACCCATGAGTTCCTAGGCGAGGCGATCCCGTTCCACTATCTTGAATTTGCTGCCGACCATTTCAGCATCCTGCTTGGCGCGGATCTGGTTTTTCCCGGGGAAGGCGGCGGTTGGCCTCTTCACTTTGTCAACAGCTGGGAGAAGACCGAGCTTTCATTCAAGCGTCATGGGAAATGGTGGCGCAGGACTGTGGATTTTGCCGAGGCGATCAAGAAACGCTTTGGTGATGATATAATGATCGCATCCCCGACTTTCGTCGCGAACCTGGACGCCCTTGTCGCAGTCCGCGGTGCAAATGATGTGCTCCTGGATATGATGGATCAGCCGGCCCTCATTCGACGCGCCCTCGACCAGGTGCTCAAATCCTACAAGGAGATACTTGCAGAATACGAGATCCTTTTCGAATACAAACGCCTCGGATCCATCACCCGCCACGGCATCTATTCCAAGGGACGTATCAATGTGCCCCAGTGCGATTTGTCCTGCATGCTGTCCGGAGAAATGTTCCGTGAATTCGTCCTTCCGTACCTGAAAGCTGAAATGGAATGTTACGACGCTGTCGAATACCATCTTGACGGACCGGACGCGATCCGCCATCTGGAGGACCTCTGCAGCATCGATAAGCTTGGTGTCATCCAGTGGGTGTCTGGAGCCGGCAATGAAAAAAAGGACTGGACATGGCTTCATGACAAGATAGATGCCCTAGGCAAAGGGCAGATCCTATGGGCAAATCCGGAGTTGGCCGTCAGTTATGCGAAGAAATACAAATCAAGGAAATTGTTCTTCCTGCTGTCAGTCAAATCAAGGCAGGAATTTGACGACTGTACCGGTTTGCTGGAGGAGACATGGAGCATGAAGACCTGAACAGTATAAATTACTAATCGTCTCGTAATAGAATTGACATAAATTAACGGAGGGCGGACTTTCCAGTCCGCCTTGGCGGGTTGGAAAACCCGCCCTCCTTTGTAGAGTCAATACAATTATGCAACTATTATTAACGGGGAAAATATTGGATAAGCCGGAAACAAACACAGCATATTATTCTCCCGGAGCCCAGGTCTGGGAGAGGTTTAAAAAGGACAGGTTCGCCGTCATCGGACTCTTCGGTGTAGGCTTCCTTGTACTTGTTGCGATACTGGCGCCGTTCATTGCGAACGGCAGGCCTCTCATGATCCTGCGTGACGGACATCTTTCCTTTCCGTTCCTGAGATATCTTTTTGCGCCGGACACTACTGAGGTCATCGTCGAGAAGATCTTCAACTACGTCCTGATATTTCCAGTTCCAGCCCTTGTCATATGGAGTCTTTTGAAAAAACGGAAAAGTCTGATGCTGGGAATACTTGCAGTATGGGCATTTGTCCTGATAATACCTTTTTTTACGGTCGGACCGAGGCTTGAGAAGACCGACTGGCGCAAGGAATGTTCAAATCTCAAGAAGGGCGAATTTGCGATATTCGCACCTGTCCCATACGGCCCCTTCGAGAACTGCGTTGAACCGTTTTTGAAGCCGTGCCTTGAACATCTGTTCGGTGCCGACCAGATCGGCAGGGACGTGCTTTCGAGGATGGTCTACGGGGCCAGGGTCTCGCTCGCCGTCGGATTCCTCGCCACGGGACTGACAATGTTCCTCGGGATACTGATCGGGATGTACTGCGGATATTTCGGAGGCAGGACAGATTTCCTTTTCATGAGGGTCGTCGAGATCATCATGTGTTTCCCGACATTCCTGCTACTCCTCATCCTGATGACCATTCTGATGGACCACAAATGCCAGCAGTCGATCCTGCTTGTGATCGGAATCATCGGGCTGACTTCGTGGACCGGACTTAGCCGTATTGTGAGAGGCGAGACGCTCCAGCAGAGGGCGATGCCATACATCAGGGCCTGCGAATCCCTCGGTGTGTCAGTGTGGAAGATATTATTCCGTCATCTGCTTCCCAACATCACTGGACCGATCCTGGTGAGTTTCACCTTTGGGGTCGCTGGCGCAATACTTGCCGAGAGCGGACTCAGCTTTCTTGGCTTCGGAGTGCAGGCGCCTACGGCAAGCTGGGGAGAACTCCTGCGACAGGCATTTTCAGATCCTCTCAGATACTGGCACCTGACGCTCTGGCCGGGGTTTGCGATCTTCATTGCCGTCGTCGCCTTCAACTTCGCAGGCGAAGGACTGCACCGGGCATTCGATCCCAAAAGCGAATAGCAAGTAGGGATGGGCTTTAGCCTGTCCCATGATTTTTTAATAAGATGGTACAGCCTGAAGGCCGTACCTACTCCCGATCCGAAGAGCGAATAAAGAATCTTCGGCTCATCCGAATGGACGTGCAGGAGATTCTTTATATTGAAAAGCAATTTGGAATTCGTTCGTAGCGGCCTACTGCGGTGGCCGCAGTTTTATCAATAAGAAACTTTTACCGGTTAAGTAGGGCGGTCATTCCTGGCCGCCATCTTGTCGGGCTTCCGCCTTCGCTAAGATGCTACGGCGGGACAAGGGAAAGCCCGACCTACTTCAGAGGCAAGTTTCAAAGGAGTTAAGCCCGTAAGGGCTGTTCTTGGATTGTGTTTTCTTTGGAACTTACTTGCTTGCCCTTCGGCTGCAGATCTTCACTGCAAGCGCTTCGAGTTCCATTATGGGCGCGACAGCACCAGAGACCAGCGCCCTGTTCACCCTGAGTATTTCGGAAAGATTGACGGCAAGTTCCTGGTCGGTGAAGTTTTCGGATGACTGGAAGATCTTCCAGGCCCTGAACGGATTCAATTTGAAGATCGTGCCGTCTTTCATCGACATTTTCAGTTCTGGAGACACATCCTGGAGCCTGGCGGAGAATTCATTGTACTGCGCCCTCGGTCTTACTGAAAGTTTCTGCGCCGCCGCCTTTATCTTTATCATGTCCTGGAAATTGCCCATTACCGCGTATATGATCTTCATCTCGGGCTTTTTCGGGTCCATGTTGGAAAAAACATTCAAGGTGTCAATCGCCTCCCTGAGATTCCTTTCGGCAAGAGCGTTGGAGAACGACCAGCCGGCGGTCTCAGGCGTCCGGCTGCAGATCTTCCTGCAGTCGGCAAGCGTAATGTTGCTGGCAGGGGAGACATAGGCGGTGAGCTTTTCAATCTCGGACTGCACCCTTCCGACATCCACTCCTGCGGTCTCCGATACGAAAGCGACCGCATCCTCGGAGATCTTCACTCCGTTTTTCCTGCAGGTGTCATAGATGACCGAGCGGAGCTTGTCATTCCAGTCCTTGGACATGATGTCGACTTTGTCCAGGAAGACTATCTCGGCAGTCTTCTGGCAGGCCTTGTAGAAGGAGGAACGCTTGTCAACGGAGAATACGCTCATGATGAGAGTGGTGTCGTCATGCAATCCTGCTTTTAACAGCTCAAGGAACTCGTCCATCAGCTTTTCGAGCTTCTTGGAATCCTTGAACACATCGAATTTCTCGAAATCGAAGTTCTTGAACCATATCGTCTTTGCAGAGCCCATGAATGCCGGAGTCGCGACTGACCGGATGATCTGGATCACCAGCTGTTCTGGTTTCATGTCTCCGCTGTCGCCATGTATTATCTCGAGGCATGGATTTCCCTCGGGATCTTCTCCGCAGAGCGAAACAATGATCTGCCGCGCCTTGTTCTTGATGGCGTATTCGTCGGAACCGGTTATTAAATGTATTTTTCCCATAATTCTAGCCACAGACTTTCACAGACTAAACCACAGACTAATATATTCTTCTTTGAAATTCCAGTTTGTCTCCGAAATTTACAAGAATCCCGAGTTTTATTCCAGTTGCCTTGAGATAGTTGATCAATTGAGCCTCATGTTCCGGGACCAGATTTCCAACAGCCTTTATTTCCAGGATTATTCTATCCTCAACAACTATGTCGGGCTTGAATTCTCCGACCACTTCACCCTTGTATTTTACTGTAAGAACCCTCTGAGCCTCAGCTTTAAGTCCAGCTCCCTTAAGTTCAAATAACACTGCTTTTTCGTAAACAGATTCTAGAAAACCACCGCCGAGTTCGTCGTGGACATTGTAAAAACATCTTATAATTCTTTCAGTAATATCCTTATACAAAAATTCTTTGCTCATAAAACCAGTCTGTGATTTAGTCTGTGAAAGTCTGTGGCCGCTCTCAGTCTATCCCCGGAATGAATGTCTGTCCCGGTTTCAGCGTCGCGATTGTCTCGGTCAGGAGCCTGATCGCAGCTTCCACGTCGCGGAGATCGCACATTTCCACGGGGGTGTGCATGTAGCGGTTCGGGATCCCGATGAGGGATGTTGCGACACCGCCGCGCGTGAGCTGTATGACGGCCGTGTCGGTTCCTCCGCTGGCCCTGAAGCCAGCCTTCTCCTGATATTTGATGTTCTGCTTCTTTGCTGTAGCCCTGAGGATTCTTGCAACCACCGGATTGTCGTCGGCGCTCCTGCTGAGGATCGGACCCTTGCCGAGGAAGATGCTGCCGAGGGTCTTCTTCTCGATGTCCGGCGTGTCGGTCGCGAATCCGACGTCGACAGCGAAACCGACATTGGGAGCGATGCCGAAAGCGCTGGTGGTCGCACCGCGGAGTCCGAGCTCCTCCTGCACGGTCCCAACGCCGTAGACTGCGACATTTATTTTCCTGGTGCTGAGTTCGCGTAGGGTTTCCGCGACCACGAACGCGCCAATCTTGTCGTCCATGCCCTTTGACATGATCCTGTTCTTGCCCATGCGGCAGAAGTTGGATTTGACTGCGACCGGATCCCCGATGCGGACAATCTTCTCCGCTTCTTTCTTGTTTTCAACGCCGATGTCGGCCCAGATACTCTTGATTTCAAGCGCCAGGTTCCTGTCCTTGTCCTCCACAAGATGTATGGGCTTCTTACCGATGATTCCGTGGACGCGGCCTTTTTCCGTGAGGATCTCGACTTCAGTCCCCGGAACTGTGACCTTGTCTATGCCGCCCACGTTCCTCAGGTAAAGGAGGCCTTCGTCGGAGATATAGACCACCTGGAAACCGATCTCGTCGTAATGTCCCGCGAGCATCACCTTGAAATCCGACTTCCCGTTCAGTATCCCGATCGTGTTTCCGGTGACGTCGGTATGGACTTTTCCTGCGTACTGGGAGATGTACTTCCTGAAGACCGCGGCGGTCTCTATCTCAAATCCGGAAGGACCGGAGCACTTCATGAGCTGCTCAAGAAAAATCAAACTCTTTTCAGAAAGCATTTTCTATTCTCCTTAGATTAATTATATTATTGCCCAAAACGGCGGCCTTTGTCAGATGGATGGCGCCAGGCCGACGAGAAGGTGGCGCGAAAACCCGCCTGATACTGTAAAAGATGCCCGCCGTTTTTCAATAAGGATTGTGAAATATGACATTCGATGAACTGAAAGTTTTCCATAAAGATGCCCTGGAACGCATCAAGTACCTTGAGACATTCCTCAAGATCGTGCAGAAGCGCAAGGACAAGGCGGATATCGAGGCGAAGATGGCGGCTCCGGATTTCTGGGACAGCCGCGAGAAGGCCCAGGCGACTGTCGCCCAGCTCAGCCAGTGCAAGAACATCTTGGAGCCTTTTGATACGGTGATGAAGAAGGTCCACGACTTCGTGGCGCTCGCGGAACTTGCGGAGGAGTCGAACGACGAGGAGATGCTCAAGGAGGCCGAAGGCACATGGCAGCCTCTTGCCGACGCGCTTGACAAGCTGGAACTCGTCAGCTTCCTTTCCGGAAAATTCGACAGGAGCAACGCGTTCTTCACGATACATGCCGGAGCAGGAGGCACCGAGTCCTGCGACTGGGCATCCATACTTCTCAGGATGTACCGGCGCTGGTTCGAACGCCGCGGCTTCAAGGACGAGATTGTCGAAATGCAGCCTGGTGACGAGGCCGGAATAAAAAGCGTGACGCTCAGGGTCAGCGGTGATTTCGTCTATGGGAACCTCAAGGCCGAACGCGGCGTCCACAGGCTTGTGCGTATCTCGCCGTTCGACAGCAACGCGCGCCGTCACACTTCGTTTGCTTCAGTCGATGCATTCCCGGAGATCGAGGAGGAAATTGAAATCACGGTCGATGAAAAGGATCTGCGTGTCGACACCTACCGTTCAAGCGGGGCGGGAGGACAGCACGTCAACAAGACCGACAGCGCGATACGCCTTACACATATTCCGACAGGGATCGTGGTGTCCTGCCAGATCGAGCGTTCGCAGCACAAGAACCGCGCCACCGCCATGAGGATGATGAAGGCGAGGCTCTACGAACTCGAGGAGCAGAAACGCATGAAGGAGGCCCAGAAGCTCAGCGGTGAAAAGGGCGAAATGGGCTTTGGCGCCCAGATACGTTCATATGTCCTGCATCCCTATCAGATGGTGAAGGATCTCAGGACGGACGTGGAAACTGGAAACTCCCAGGCGGTCCTCGACGGAGATCTCGACAAGTTCGTGGAGGCCTGGCTGAAAATGGGAGGAAAAGGGAAATAAATTTGGAGTGCGGTACCTTGGTACCGCCTTTTTCCTGACAAGCTTGCTTGTCAGTATAACGAGGAGCAAGCTCCTCTATACAAGGCTGAAGCAAGCTTCAGCACTCAAGGTCAGGCAGACGCCTGACGTTTAAGAAAAAATCAATTAGGAAGATATTTGAACTATGTTATTCATCTACAACTTGCTTTTCCCCCTCGTCCTCCTGTTCTTCCTGCCCGGACTGGTCTACAAGCTGGTCAGGCGCGGCGGGAAGAAACAGGGATATGCCGAGAGGTTCGGGATTTTTTCCGATGAAAAGAAGATGAAGCTGGTCTCCCTGAAGAATCCGATATGGGTGCATGCTGTCAGCGTCGGTGAAACACAGGTCGCCCTGAGCTTCATCAAAAAATGGAAAAGCAGGAACTTCTCCCAGGATTTCATACTTTCGACCACCACCACCACAGGCCAGGAAATCGCCTTCTCAAAGGCTCCGGAAGGCACAGTTGTTATTTTCTCGCCACTCGACTTCTTCATCTTTGTCAAGCTCGCCTTGAACTTCATAAGACCGAAGATGCTTGTGATATTCGAGACCGAACTCTGGCCGAACCTCGTCTGCGAAGTTCGCAGGTCCGGTGCGAAAGTCGCACTTGTCAATGCCAGGATTTCCGACCGCTCCGCCGGAAAATATGAAACTTTCAGATGGTTCTTCGGACCGATCCTCAGGAAGATGGACTGCATCTGCGCCCAGACCGAGCAGGACAAGACGCGTCTTGACGCGATCTCAGAAGGACTGCCTGTCCAGATCCTCGGGAACATGAAGTTCGACCAGGAAATTCCGGCAAAGCTGCCGGAATTTGATGTGAGTCAGTACTTTGGAAATGACAGAAAACTAATCCTTCTTGGAGCAAGTACGCATCCGGGAGAAGAGAAGCTGATTGCGGAAAAATATCTTCTTGTCAGGAAGAAGCATCCTGAATTGAAATTCATCTCGGTTCCCCGCCACGCAGAGAGAGGGGCGGAAATCGCCGCCGAGTTCCGCGAGCTTGGCATGTCATTCTCCAGGCGCTCGGAAAAGATTGTCCCTGAAAAACCTGTCGACTGCCTGCTTGCCGACACCACCGGCGAACTTCTGGGAATAATGTCAAAGTCTGATATAGTCATTGTTGGAAAAGGTTTTGCCGGACACAACGAAGGGCAGAACATAATCGAACCCGCCATCCTTGGGAAGGCGATCATCACAGGACCGGAAATGAGGAACTTCCGCTTCGTACACAATGTGCTCAAGGATGTCCATGGCCTTTTTGCCGTTGAATCGGATGACATGCTAGAACAAGCGATTGAGAAGCTTGTTTCAGATGAAAAGCACAGGCTTGAGATGGGAAAGAGGGCGATGGAGGAAATCGCAACACACAAAGGCTCGACATTGAAGACAATCCAGGAATTGGAGAAGATGCTATAATATTATTTTAAAGTCGGTAATGTTAAGGACTGTTTATGTGTGTGAGTTTTTGATTATGTTGGAGTACAAGCTTTAGCTTGCGTAAGCTATTGAATACTAAGACAAACTAAAGTTTGTACTCCAACGGGGAAAGTTTTCACAAGGTAACGAATTCGTGACCTTTAAAATGAAGTTGGGGCGTTTCTAATAAATACCAATAAATTGGAAATCATGAAAAATATTAATACTCAGATAGCCAGGGCGAAGAGGGGCGAGATCAGTTCTGAAATGAAAAAGGTCGCACGGAATGAATTCCTTGCTCCTGAACTGATACGCAGGGAAGTCGCGGCCGGGAGAATTGTCATTCCTGCTAACATCAGGCATAAGAACCTGGAGCCGGTCGGCATCGGGAAGATCCTTCGCACTAAGATCAACGCGAACATCGGGAATTCCATGATGTCCAGCTGTCTCAACGAGGAAATTGACAAGCTCAGGACCGCCTTGAAATATGGCGCGGACACCGTCATGGACCTCAGCACCGGAGATAACATCTGCGAAATTCGCAAGAAAATCGTCAGGATGAGCAAGGTGCCGGTAGGGACTGTTCCGATCTACGAGGCGGTAAGCCTAGTTGAAAAGCCTGAAGACCTTACGATCGAACTTCTGCTGGAAGTTGTCGAAAGACAGGCAGAGCAGGGGGTCGATTACATGACAATCCATGCAGGACTTCTCCGTGCCCATGTCCCGCTTGCGATGAAGAGGATGCTTAGGATTGTCAGCCGTGGCGGTGCGAGCCTTTCAAAATGGATGACCGTCCACAAGAAGGAGAATCCATTCTACGAACATTTCGACAGGCTTCTTGCGATCTGCCAGAAATATGATGTGACTCTTTCGCTTGGTGACGGACTGCGTCCGGGATGTCTCGCCGACGCCAGCGACAAGGCTCAGTTTGCGGAACTCGCAACTCTTGGCGAACTGGTGAAGCGCTGCCGCAAGGCCGGAGTTCAGGCGATGGTTGAAGGTCCCGGGCACGTCCCTCTAGATCAGATTGAGATGAACATGAAGATTGAAGATAAGGTTTGTGCAGGAGCGCCATTCTACATTCTCGGTCCCGTTGTTGCGGACTGTGCGCCGGGATACGACCATATTTCGAGCGCGATAGGCGGTGCACTTGGAGCTTTCCATGGAGCGTCGATGCTCTGCTATGTCACTCCCATGGAACATCTCGGGCTTCCGGAAGTTGAGGATGTCAGGCGAGGGGTGGTCGCATACAAGATCGCGGCGCATGCCGCAGATGTAGCGCTCAAGAAACCGCATGCGAGATGCCGCGACGACGCCATCAGCAGGGCCCGCGCCGATTTCGACTGGGAAAAACAGTTCGAGCTTGCGCTTGATCCCGAGCGGGCACGCGAATACCGCGAACATGCCCTGAAGAAGTCCGTGAAGAAAAAGGGCAAGGACAAGTCCTTCTGCACGATGTGCGGCCCGAAATTCTGCTCGATGAGATTAAGCAAGGAAATCAAGAAGTAGGACAGGCATTCCTGCCTGTCATCTTTGAACCGGAGAATCGGCGTGTCGGAGAACCGGAGAAGGGGAGACGATTAAGAAGGAAAGCCAATATATAAAAGGTGTTTTCATGATTGAGAAAATCACCAAGCTTGTCTTTGCCATTCTAATCTTCTTTTGTTCTTCCTGCCTCCTTATGTCTGACGATGCCCAGGCAATGACCGAAGAGCAGGCAGTTACTGGTTTTATAAATCCAGGCTTAACAGCAGCTGACAAAGTTAATTATCTGACTTTCCTTTTAAAAAATAAGATTTCGAATGAATTGGTTCAGAAACTGCAGAAATATCTTGATGTCTGTGAATATCCACAGGTGACAGCTGTCTCCATGCTTCTGATGAACAATGGTGTTGATGCCGGCGATATTAGTAAAAGAATATTGGCCCGTTTGAAATCGGAGGACATAAATACCAAGAACTTCATTGAGATATCCAACCTTATGTTTCTTCCAAGCTCAGAAAAGGATTTTAATGAGTCGTTGAAAATTGTCTCTGGCATTTACTGTGATTATCTGGAAAAGGCACAGAAAAATGAAGACTTGAATCTTCTTCTGGAAAATTCAAACATGTTTTTATTTGTTGCAGGTAATACTGAAAGATGTTTTGAAGTGTTTTCTAAGAAGCTACAGCTGGAGATAAGTCGTGATACAAAGCTTAAAATGTTGGAGTTGGCGTCCGATGAGCATTTCAAATATCTTTTGAGTGATAATTTCATAAGTCCGCTGGTCTTTTGTTCTGGGTCAAAAGAAAAGGAACTCGCCGATGCATCTTCAAAGCTGCTTGCTGACATTACACATATTAGAGATGCTGGAGTTGATTGGAGGAAATGGTGGGATGACAACAAGGATTTCAAGATTGCAGAGAATGCAAGAAGGATTGCTCCCAATAAGCAAATGTCTTCTTCCGACAGATATGGAGCATTATGCCAACTCCTCTATAATGCCAAGAGTAGAATAGATGCCAGCGATGAATGTTATAAGGTCATGACGGAACTTATAAATGATAATGGTATCGAATTCGAGTATCGCATTGGATTAATACAGCTGCTTCATAGTTGCTCTCGGGTAAATGACAAATTGAAAGACGACTTCCTGAAAAATTTCAAGGACAACCTGAAAGACAAGGGTATGCGAGTGTTTCTTGTCTCATGGGTAGAGCATGTGCCTGAATTGTTGGATGACAATGAAATATATGCTGAGCTTGAGACAATTGTAAAGTCAGACAAGGAAGAGAGGTTGACACGAGGATTTGCAGCTTATTCACTTTCTGCAAAGCCTAGGGATAAAAAGGCGTTGGCTGTCATGGCGCTGAAATTGCTGGAAGGCCAGAAGCAAGATGATTTTGACAGATGCGCGAGGATTGCCGTAATTGTATTGGGAAAGCTTACAGAAAAAGACTTGATGGAAGATGTTGATGGCTGGAAGAAGGCAGTTTCGGAAATGCCTTGATGGATATGATGGAGGCAATTGCCTCTTTTGAGCTGATTGCTTAAGTTGGAGTACAAGCTTCAGCTTGAATAACCTGTTGAAAGCTAAGACAAAATAAAGTTTGTACTCCAACGGGCATATTTCCGGGATAAACGTTGTTTTTGTATTTTTACAATCAGCTTTATGGAGAATGACTATGAAGCATTTCGGTGATGGGCGGGACTGGTTCTTCGAGAACCGATACGGGATGTTCATACACTGGGGGCTTTATTCCATTGATGGCTGGCACGAGCAGGTGCAGTGGCGCCGCCGGATTCCAAAGGCCGAATACGTAAAACGTGTTGCCAAGTTCAATCCTGTCAAATACGATCCCGATGAGTGGATGCGTCTCGCGAAGGAATCAGGAATGGACTATGTCATATTCACGACCAAGCACCATGACGGGTTCTGCATGTGGGACACGAAGGAGACGGATTACAATATAATGCGCACTCCATACGGCAAGGATGTCCTTGCGATGCTCGCAAAGTCGTGCAGGAAATACGGGATCAAGCTGTGCCTCTACTATTCATGTCCGGACTGGCATCATCCGAATTCGATCAACCATGGAGGAGATCACGAGCTGCTGAAACAGAATCCCGGTGATGAGCCGGATATCAGGAAATATATTTCATTTGTGAAACGACAGGCGACTGAACTTTGTTCTAACTATGGGAAAATATATGGATTCTTCTGGGACATCCCTCCGCGCGTGAAGGATCCTTCCATAAATAGATTGCTCAGAAAACTCCAGCCGGGGATCATGATAAACGATCGTGGTTACGACAAGGGCGACTACGACACGCCGGAACGGAAAGTTCCTGCGGGAGGTGAATTTTCACGTCCGACCGAAGCGTGCCAGTCAGTCGGCGACCAGAGTTGGGGATACCGTGAAGGCGAGGATTATTACACGAGACGATTCCTCATGCAGAGCATTGCGAAGATAATGTCTATGGGCGGGAACTATGTACTGAATGTCGGGCCGAAGCCTGACGGCACAATTCCGAAGGAGGCGTCAGCGATCCTGAAGGACATTGGCAAATGGTATAGGCGGGTGAAACCTGCGATAACCGCGGAGTCATCATCGAAATATCTCGATCATGAAAACTTCATGCTGACCCGTGATGGGAATAAATTATATGTAGTCTGCCACAAGGATCTGCCGACATCGGGGATAGTCCTTTCCCCGATAGGGATCATGCCGAAGAGCGCCATTCTCTTAAATAATGGAAAGAGGCTGACTGTGAAGCTTGAGGTCACGCCGAAGCATTACCGCAGTCGTCCGTTCATCCATATCCAGGGGATTCCTGTTGAGAAGTTGATTGATGAACCGCTTGTAATAAAGCTGGAGTTCAAGGCTCTTTCCGACAAGATGCTTTCTGAAATGTCTGCAAGAGCGAAGAACAAGGAATATATCTTCTGAGTCAGATGTAAAATGCCTGTGTTACATTATGAATGCCAAGACACGCTAAAGCTGTGAACTCCAACAAGAGGCATTATTCAACATACGATCGCTGATTAGCGGCTTTTCCCGCTTTCCAGGCGTTTCCTGACGCCGTTGATGCCGTCGATGGAGAAGTGGGTGATGTGAGCGGCTATTTCCTCTATGTCCATCTTGTCGATGACGGAATCGTGTCCGCCAATCCTGCGGCGTCTACGGAAGCACTGGGACATTATGCTCATCCTGCAGAGCTGGACATCCTGTTCCGAGGCTTTTCCGCCGAGGATCTTCCGCACGATTGATTCGATGCCGGTCCTTATTGGCATTATGGTCTTGCCGATGGTTTCGGTCAGTATTCCGGTGGGATTGGCGTGTTCCTTGTTTATGATCTCAAATATCTTGTTGTCCGGATCGGTGATGCGGCGCAATATGGAGAGGATCATCCCATGAAGGCGTTCCTCCGGCTTTGCGTCCGGGGAAACCCCTCCGTCCGCAGGATGTTTTTTCAAAAGTTCACTGAATGCCATCTGCCATGCCTCGGCATACAGTGTCTCCTTCTTGCGGAAATGGTAGTTTATCGCGGCGGTGTTGACCTTGGCCAGGCGGCATATCTGCTCATGGGTGGTGTTGCGATATCCCTTTTCAGCAAAGAGCCTGCTGGCGACCTTGAGTATCCTCTGCCTGGTCTCTTCTCCGTCTTTCCTGAAGCGCATGACGATCTCCGAAATGTTTACAGGTATTTTTCTGCTGTATAATTCAAGGCAATTTTCAAAATTGCCTGAGTTGATTGCTGAAGTTGGAGCACTGTCCCGGCATCGCTGAGCCGGGATCTTCGACTTTAGCGTGTGAAAAACCTTGAGTCAAGACACGCTGAAGCTGTGAACTCCAACAAGATTCATTCACGAAATAGCCGGATTCTGTAATTTTGCAATCAGCTGAATTCAAGTGAATACTTTAATTATATCCTTGAAATGGTTCTTTTCAAGCCTAAATTGTCAAATAAGTATTTACTTGAAAAAACATTCATAATAAACAGGCGCAATATGACAATTAAGAAATTACTATTTTATCTCGAGGGGGTCCGGAAAGACTGCCTTTTCATTTTTCTGATGGCCGCTGCGGTTGCGACATTCGCAGCCGGCTGCGGGAAGAAGGACGATGCGGCCGGGAAGAAGACGCCTGGTCCAGTTCCAGTAGCTGTCGTGAAGGCTGAATCCAGGAACATCCCGTGGATTTTCGACACCTACGGGACGGTGGAGGCCTTTGCCTCGGTGGATGTCAACTCGCTTGTCGGCGGGCAGATAGTGAAGGTGGAGTTCGTTGCCGGACAGAAGGTGAGGAAGGGGGATGTCCTGATCAGGATAGATTCAAGGCAGTTCGAGGCGAACGTGAAGCAGCTCGAGGCCAGCCTCGACAGGAATATCTTGCTGTGCGCGGATGCCGAAAGGCAGGCGAAGGTGAAGGAGGAGCTTCACTCCAAGAATGCGGTGTCCGGAGACGAAATGCTGAAAACCAGGGTGGTCTTTGAAGCATTGAAGCGCATGATAAGGGTCGACCAGGCCAATCTGGACAGGGCCAAGCTTGATGTCGAATATTGCACGATCAAGGCGCCTTTCGACGGACGTGTCGGCGATATCCTCCAGGATGAAGGCTCCATAATCAAGGCCAATGACGACAACCTTGTCAACATTACTGCGACAGTTCCCGCATATGTGGCGTTCGCTTTGCCGGAAAGGCTGCTGCCGGTCGTGCAGAAGCTGATGGCCGGGGGCAAGAAGGTCGAAGTGACCGCGAAGATTGATACTGGAAAGGAGAAGATCCAGAGAAGGGGGGAGCTGTGCTTCGTGGACAACAACGTCAACCAGAATTCCGGTACGGTAATGATCAAGGCATTGTTCCCGAACACGGATGAAATTCTGTGGCCGGGACTGTTCGTCGAGGTGTCACTTGAGCTCTCCGCCGGCGAATTGTTCACGGCAATACCCTCGGAGGCCGTACAGAACGGACAGCTGGGCATGCAGATATTCGTGGTAAAGGCGGATTCAAGCGTTGAACTGCGGCCGGTGGAGATCGAACGTTCCGCCGAAGGCCTGTCCGCCATTGCAAAGGGAGTAGAGCCCGGCGAGACAGTTGTGCTGACCGGGCAGTTCAGGCTCGTTCCGGGGGCGAAGGTTTCAATTGTCGCAGGTGATCCAGTGAAAAAGGCCATAGCAACACCGGATAAAAAATGAACATATCGTCCCCATTTATCAAACGCCCGGTGATGACGACGCTTCTTACGTCGGCCATACTTCTTTTCGGGATACTGACATATCCGCTGATCCCCGTCAGCGATCTCCCCAATGTTGATTATCCGGTCATCCAGGTGTCTGCAAACCTGCCTGGCGCGAGCCCCGAGACAATGGCCTCGGCGGTCGCGACACCTCTTGAAAAGCAGTTCTCGACCATATCCGGACTCGAGTCGATGTCCTCGTCGAGCAGTCTCGGAGGCGTGCAGATAACACTGCAGTTCGCGCTGGAGGTGAACATTGATGCTGCGGCGCAGGACGTGCAGTCGTGCATCGCGAGGACCTCGAGGGGCCTGCCTTCCGACATGCCGAACCCTCCCTCGTACAGGAAGGTCAATCCCGCCGATACCCCCATCCTGTTCATAGCGCTGACAAGCCCCACGCTCAACATGTCCGACGTGGACAGGCTCGCGCAGAACCTGCTTGTGCCAAGGATATCGATGGTGCCGGGCGTCGCCCAGGTGAACATATATGGTTCGCAGAAATACGCGGTGAGGATACAGGTCGATCCGAAGAACCTTGCTGCGATGGGCATAGGGATCGACGAGCTGCAGAGGGCCATTTCGACGGCCAACGTCAACATGCCCGGAGGGGTTTTCGACGGGAAGACCAGGATGTTCACGATACAGCCCAAGGGGCAGCTGATGAAGGCCGAGGACTACAGGAGGATCATAATCGCCAAGCGCAACGGACAGCCTGTGAGGCTCGAGGATGTCGGCGTTGCCCTTGACAGCGTGGAGAATGAAAAGTCGACGGCCTGGTACTGCACCAGGGAAGGACAGCAGCGTGCAATAGTGATGGCCGTCCAGAAACAGCCCGGCGTGAACACCGTGAAGGTGGCCGAGGATGTCAAGGCGCTTCTGCCTGAACTGCAGGACACCATTCCTTCCTCCGTTTCCATACAGCTGCTCTTCGACAGGTCGCTGACGATCAAGAATTCGGCGGACGAGGTCAAGTTCACGATGCTCCTTACAGTGGGCCTTGTGGTCTCAGTGATATTCGTCTTCCTGCGGAACCTGCGTGCCACGTTGATCCCCAGCCTGTCGCTGCCGCTTTCCCTGCTCGGAACTTTCTCCATAATGTACCTGCTCGGATACAGCTTCGACAACCTCTCGCTGATGGCCCTTACGCTGTCGCTCGGTTTCGTCGTTGATGACGCGATAGTCGCCTTGGAGAACATCTTCCGTCACTATGAGATGGGCAAGAGCCCGATGAAGGCTGCGCTGGAAGGCTCCGGGGAGATCGCGTTCACGATCGTATCGATGACCTTGTCGCTTTCGGCGGTGTTCATACCCGTCCTTTTCATGGGTGGCGTAGTGGGCAGGCTCTTCAACGAATTCTCGATGACGATCGGTACTGCCGTGCTTGTTTCCGGTGTTGTCGCGCTGAGCCTGATCCCCATGCTTTCATCGAGGTTCATGTCCAAGAGGATAGCGGACGCCATGGAGAAGACCGAGGGGCGGAGGGGGCTCTGGAGCCACATAACGCATTTCTATTCGAGGACGCTGACCTGGAGTGTCCACAACACCTGGATAATCCTGGTGATCTCCGTCGCCGTGATCGCTGCGATGACATGGCTCTACCTTGAGGTGCCAAAGGGATTTGTGCCCAACGAGGATCAGGACAGGATCATGGTGAACACGGAGGCGGAACAGGGGATCGGCTTTGAGGCGATGGGGGAGAGGATGAATTCCCTGGTGAAGATAATACAGAAGGAGGTTCCGGAGGTCAGTGCCTTCATGTCGCGGCATGGGGGCGGCGGGGGCCATTCAGGCTCCATGAACAACGGCTTCATGATGATCACGCTCAAGCCCAAGAAGGAGAGGAAGAGGGGGGCCGAGGAGATCATTGCCGATCTCAGGAAGAAGCTTTCCGTGGTCCCCGGCATCAAGGTCTTCATCCAGAATCCTCCGCCAATACAGATCGGCGCCAGAGGCGGAAAGGGACAGTATCAGTTTACGCTCCTGAGTCCGGATACGGAGGCATTGTACAAGTTCGCGCCCGTGGCGGAGGCCAGGCTTTCGAACATGGACGAACTGATCGATATCTCGAGCGACCTTCAGATCTCCACTCCGCAGGTGGATGTTGAGATCGACCGGGACCAGGCCTCGAAACATGGAGTGTCGATCGAACACATAGAAAATGTGCTCTACAGCGCATATGGCACGAGGGAGATCAGTTCAATATATGCCGCCGACGACGAGTATCCGGTACTTTTGGAACTTAAACCTTCCAAGAGGGGGACTCCTGAGGCCCTCTCGCTGCTGTATGTCCGTTCGGACAGCGGACAGCTCGTGCCGCTTGATGTCCTTATCAAATGGAAGATTGTCGCCGGCCCGCAGTCGGTGAATCATACCGGACAGCTTCCGTCGGTCACTTTTTCGTTCAATCTCAAGCCCGGCATAGCCCTTGGAAAGGCCGTTGAGGCGATTGAAAAGGATCTCAAGCCGTTTTTTCCAGCCGGGGTTTCCGGCGCGTTCCAGGGCGTGGCGCAGGCCTTCCAGAAATCGATGAAGGGCATGGATCTCCTGCTGATCCTGACCATATTCATAATATATATGGTGCTGGGAATACTCTACGAGAGCTTCATCCATCCTCTTACCATCCTTACCGCTCTTCCCTTTGCGGGATTTGGAGCGCTGTTCGCACTGTGGATTTTCAAGATCGATCTTTCAATCTACGCCTTCATCGGACTTATAATGCTGGTCGGTATTGTCAAAAAGAACGGCATCATGATGGTGGACTTCGCGATCGAGGCCAGGCGCAAAGGACTGTCCCCGGAGGATTCCATAATACAGGCATCCGTCCTAAGGTTCAGGCCGATCGTGATGACATCCTTGACCGCGCTCATGGCCGGAATCCCTCTCGCCTTTGGCACAGGCCTCGGATGCGAGGCCAGGCAGCCCCTTGGCGTTACGGTCGTCGGAGGAATAGTATTCTCGCAGATACTGACACTCTACGCGACACCAGTCTTCTATGTCTGGATGGAGAAGCTCCAGACCTTCCTGAAATCCAGAGTCAAGGATATTGAGTGATCACTAAGTGGAATTATAGATAAATCCTAAAAAATTACCAGCACAAGCCTGCGATTTGAATGTCCACTAAATTGCAATTAAGTCCTCCGGCAAGTAATGTAAGGAAAAGAACAGCCCTCATGGGCTTACTACGGACGAATTTCGTTTTTGTTTGTAGTCAATGTCGCAAGACATGTTCTTGGATTGGTAGGATTATAAATATGAAAAAAATACTGGACATCATCATTGCCATCGTAAGTCTATGCCTTCTGTCTTCCTGCGCGCTGGGGCCGCTGGATACTGAAAAGATCTTCGATCTGAAGCCTGGCGAAAAGTTGTATACGGCACATAACATGTGGGCTGACGGAAATAATGAAATAACCCACCTGAACTACCGGCAAGGACGGCTTCTGCCTTTTGGGACAGAGGTGGATATCATCGAAGCCTACAATAATGAAATACTCATCAAGGATATCAGGACAAACGAGCAATTTAAATTGAAGGCAATGAAAAAAACACTCGTTCTGAGGCCTGTAGAGCATTTCAGGAGGCTTTTCACAAAGAAAACGCCGGAAAAGCTTGTTGAAGGGATAAATCCTGAAGTCCTTGGGAAGATAAGGCAAGGGGTGATTGAAAAGGGCATGACCAGGAACGAAGTCATACTTTCATATGGATATCCTCCTCCTCACAGGAATCCGGATATAAATGAGAGCTCCTGGATTTATTTCGAGAATGAGACGGATACTGACCGGGTGATATTCAATAAAAAGGGAATTTTAATCGACATTATAAAACATGAACATAATGAGGTGAAGAAGTGAGCAGGAAAAACCAGACCATACTGATAACTGGCGGCGGCGGATTCCTCGGATCCCATCTCTGCGAGAGGCTTCTTGACGAGGATCACGATGTGATCTGTTTAGATAATTTCTTCACCGGCTCCAAGGAGAATATCAGGCACCTTCTCAACCATTCCGGCTTTGAACTTGTCCGTCATGACATCACCTGGCCGGTATATCTCGAGGTGGACGCCATCTACAACATGGCATGCCCGGCATCGCCAGTCCATTACCAGCATGATCCTGTCCAGACCACGAAGACAAGCGTGCTCGGCGCGATAAACCTTCTTGGCATGGCGAAGCGCCTCAATATCCCGATAATGCAGGCGTCGACTTCCGAAGTCTACGGCGATCCTGCCGTCCATCCGCAGAAGGAGGAATATTGGGGCAATGTCAATCCGATCGGCCCGAGAAGCTGTTATGACGAGGGGAAACGCTGTGCTGAAACTCTGTTCTTCGACTATTACAGGCAGCTCAAAGTGTCGATTAAAGTTGTCAGGATATTCAACACCTATGGTCCCCGCATGCAGATCAACGACGGTCGCGTGGTGAGCAACTTCATCGTGCAGGCCCTGAAGAATGAGGACATCACTATTTATGGTGACGGTTCGCAGACCAGGAGCTTCTGCTACGTCTCCGACATGATAGAAGCTTTCGTGAAGATGATGGCGACTCCGCATGAAGTCACCGGACCGATCAATCTCGGGAATCCTGGCGAGTTCACGATGATCGAACTGGCGGAGAAAGTGATCAAGCTTACGAATTCCAAGTCCAAGCTTGTCTATAAGCCACTGCCCAAGGATGATCCTGTCAGAAGGAAGCCCGACATCTCCAAGGCCGAGAAGATACTCGACTGGCATCCGAAAGTCCCGCTCGATGAAGGACTGGAAAAGACCATCGCGTACTTCAAGTCGATCCTGAAGAAGTAAGAGTTTTAGCCACAGACTTTCACAGACTATTTCGAGCCTTTTACTGGGAATTTGAAATTGATATGGGAGCGCTGGCGTCCCGCCGGCAATTTGTCTTTGTGATTAGAAATTCCTTCTTGACTGTGGCACGTGCCAACGTGGTCACGAACTCCAACTAATTTCGAATTCCAGTTTCAAGTATCGAGTTTCAAATATCAAGTTTCCAGCCTCCAAACCCCCGTTTCCAATTTCAAGCGACAAATTTACAAACCCCTGTTGCACTGAGCCCGACATGCATTATAGTATGCCCCCTGTGTGTTTATGGACGCACTTTTTCCGGAGGGGATTCTGGATTCGAAACAGTGCCCGGGACAGGTAAATTATGATGCTTTTGACATCTGTTCTGGAATCTGGCACAGTCCGCCGGAGTGCGGAAATAGGCGCAATAACAACAAATATGGGATAAAAAGAGGACAGTATGGTAAGAATCAGGTTGAAGAGAGTGGGCGGCAAGAACGAGCCCCGGTTCCGTCTTGTAGTCGCAGACATCCGCCACCAGAGGGACGGAAATTTCATCGAGGAGGTAGGTTCCTACAATCCGGTGAAGAACGAGCGCAATATCCGCATGGACAGGATCGAATACTGGTTGTCCAAGGGCGCAAAGCCTTCGGAGACGGTCCAGAGCATGATCAACTATGCGCGCAAGCAGGCCGGGAAAACCGATGCCGCCGCGGTACAGCCCAAGGCTGAAGCCGAGAAGAAGGAAGAGAAAAAAGAAGAGAAAAAGAGCTGAAAACAATTTAAGGAAAATCTACCGTGTTAAGCAAATTGATGCAGATGTTCGGAAAGAAGGACAGCAGTTCAGCTCCAGCAGCGGCGAAATCCATTGACAAGAAGACTCCTGCGGGGTCAGCCGACCTCGAAAATTTTGTTGACTATGTTGTCAGGGCACTTGTCGACCAGCCGGACGCTGTCAGGGTCGAAATCGAAAAGCTAGAGAATTCCACACTTATAAAGATCAACTGCGCCAAAGAGGATATGGGCAAGGTGATTGGGAAGAACGGCAAGACCATAATGGCGATCCGTTCCCTTGTAAGCGGAGCAGGCGGACGCCTCGGGCAGAAGTTCTCCGTCGAGGTTGTTGAGTGATTTGAGAATAGATATCATCACAATTTTTCCTCAGGTGTTCTTCGGGCCGTTCGCTGAAAGCGTAATCGCCAGGGCGGTCAAGAGGAAGATTGTCGAGATAAATACTGTGGACCTGCGTGATTTCACGCATGACAAGCACAGGTCGGTCGATGACAAGCCGTATGGCGGCGGACCGGGGATGCTGATGACGCCCGAACCGATTTTTGAGGCCGTGGAAAGCCTGAGGACAGCCGAATCATGCGTGGTTCTGCCGGGCCCGGGTGGTGAAGTGTTCACCCAGAAGACCGCAATGGAGTTTTCGAAGTTGAAACATCTTATATTCCTCTGCGGCCATTATGAGGGTATTGATGAAAGAGTTCGCGAAGGCCTTGAGGCCCGCGAAATTTCGATAGGTGATTATGTGCTGACCAACGGCAATCTCGCCGCGATGGTGATGGTTGACGCAGTGGTCAGGCTCATGCCGGGAGTGCTGGGATCCGAGGAATCGGGAGTGAGCGAGTCGTTCAGCGAGGGACTGCTCGAATATCCGCAGTACACGAGGCCGGAAGTGTTCAGGGGAATGAAAGTGCCTGATGTCCTTCTCTCCGGAAATCACGGACAGATTGAAAAATGGAGAAAAGAGCAGGCGCTCAGGAAAACAAAAAAAGTCAGGCCGGATCTGATTCGACCGGCGAAAAAATAAAAATACAGAGGAGAATGACTGATATGAACATCATGGATAAGATCAAGGCCAGCCAGTGCAAGAAAAACCTGCCCGAGTTCGTTCCGGGCGACGCAGTGAAAGTCTATTCAAAGATCAAGGAAGGCGACAGCGAACGCGTCCAGGTCTTCGCGGGAACAGTCATTGCACGCAAAGGTTCCGGAATCGGAGAGACATTCACGGTCCGCAGGATCGCATTCGGCCAGGGCATGGAACGCATATTCCCGCTCAACTCACCGAGAATCGACAAGATAGAAGTCGAAAGACACGGAAAAGTACGCCGTGCAAAACTCTACTACCTCAGGGAAAAAGTCGGAAAATCAGCGCGTCTCAAGGAACAGAGATACGATGCCCAGGCAGAAGCAGCCAAGGCCTGATTTTCTCGGACATTATTCCAGGCTGCTGGCTTTCGAAAGGAAGCTGTGGCAGTCGGGGACCACATTTATAGCCGGCGTCGATGAGGCCGGCAGAGGACCTCTCGCAGGACCGGTTGTCGCAGCCGCGGTCATATTCCCAAAAGATTCCCGGATTCCACCCGTCAACGATTCCAAGCAGCTCACCGAAAAGGAGCGCTGCGGACTTCGCAGGAGGATCCTGGATCTTCCCGGCATCAGATATGCCGTCTGCGAAGTGCAGTCAGACGAAATAGACAAGATCAACATCCTCAGGGCCACCCATCTCGGAATGCGGAACGCACTGCTGGAACTTCCAGAGACACAGATCGCATTGGTCGACGGACTAAAGGTCCCGAACCTGCCGGTCAAATGCAATTTCATCGTCAAGGGTGACACAAAATCTGCGAGTATCGCAGCCGCAAGCATTCTTGCGAAAGTCCACAGGGACGGGATCATGATGATGTATGCGGAGAAATATCCCCAGTACGGATTCGAAAGGCACAAGGGCTACGGGACTGAAGACCATCTCAATGCTTTGAAGAAGCACGGCCCATGCCCGATCCACAGGAAATCATTCGCCCCGGTAAGGGACATTATCAATCCGCCGCCATCCCAGGGGGAGTTCACACTGTCATAAATTTTCACCTTGTGGAAAATTTATTATCAAGAGCTTTTTCTCATTTCCCTGATCACTGCATCTGTCCTTTTTCTGGATTTGAGGCAACCTCTTGCGGATGTTACTGTGTCTTTAACGGCCTGCTTGATTGCCACAAGTCTTCCATCTTCTTCACGGAAGTCAAGCACTGTTCCGGATCTTATTCCAAGCTGGTTCCTGAGAATCTTGGGTATTGTGACTTGTCCTTTTTCAGAGACTATGGCATTCATGGTGTTTCGCTTTTGTAAATTTCTATTACTAGTCGTCTCATAATAATTACGAGGTATTTCCTCTTCAAAGGAGCGCGGGTTTGACGCTTCGCTGCCATCCCGTTGGGCTGCCCTAATTCGCAGGCTCATTTTTCAACCCGCGAACTGGAAAGTCCGCCCTCCGTTATTTTGGAACTCTATTCTATTTCGAGACTATTAGTAAGATTATTCATGTCATAATGATAAGTAACAATAATTCAAGATTATAAATATTCACGCAGCGAATATTTATTACTCCTTGATTTCAAGATTATTAATGATAGGTTCAAATTACAAAGTATGGGGGATGAATGAAGCCAAGGGTATACATAGAAACCACGATTCCGAGTTTTTACTTTGAAATCAGGACTCAGCCTGACATGGTGGCCAGGAGGAACTGGACTATTGACTGGTGGAATCATTGTCGGACGAAATTCGAACTTGTTACAAGCTTGCCAGTAATAGAAGAACTCCAAGGTGGAAATCATCCCAATAAAAAACAAGCCCTTGAGTTGATTTCAAAAATACCGATTCTGCCTATTGATGAGAATATCGGAAGGATTGTAGAATCCTATGTATCCAATAAGCTTATGCCGAGTAATCCCAAGGGCGATGCGATTCATCTGTCCCTTGCATCATATCACAACTGCCACTTTCTTCTTACTTGGAATTGTTCACACCTTGCAAATGCGAACAAGTTTGAACATATTAGGCACATTAACACGTTGCTCGGATTGTCTGTGCCGGTTTTGACCACGCCAATCGAGCTCATGATTCTCAAGGAGGTTGAAAAATGAAAAAAGATATTGCTGTAGAGGAAATACGGAGCGCGAGATTAAAAATATCCGCTAAATATGGGCATAGCACGAAGCGGCTCATCGACCATTACAAAAAAATGGAGAAGAAATACCGTAATCGACTTTTTATAGATGATTCAAAGCATCTTGTTAAAGCGTAAGGTTTATAATTTAACGAAAGGATTCTCAAACATATAAAATTTTGACGAAGTAAAATTTTATCTTAACGTGATTTTCGACAGGCGTTTCTCGTAGAAAACTGGTAGTTTTGATGTGTAGAAGCCGCTGTTGAAGGTCGCCCCACCTGGGGCGCCTCTTCAGCATTTCTACACAGGCATACCAGTGCCTCTACGGGAGTGCAGAGTGAGTGCGCTCCTCTTTTTTGTTGCACGCTAATCCTTTGTATTAACACCTGTAAAAACACTATAAAAAGCAAGGAGGGTTTTATGGGTGGATGGAAACAATACAAAGGAACATGGTTGCCCGAGAAAGAAGCTAACGAGAGGGAAATGGGTGATAGATTTTGGGGTTGTTTGTTTCAGATATTGTTTATGATAATTGCAGCTACAGCGTGGCACATTCCTAAATTTCTTTATAATGCATATAAAAACGCTAATAGTCCTACGAGTAGAAAAATATTGCTTTCCGTTTTTATCCTTTATTTTGTCATCATTATTTCTCTTATAGTAACTTGGTTACTTGTGTCAAATGGAACTTTTGACAAGCATGTAGATTCCCCAAAACAATCTATTCAAGCAGAAAAGATAAAGGAAGACAACGCAAAAGAAAAAGAGGAGCTGGGTAAATTTGAAGCAAAAAAGAAGGCCGAAGAAGAAGGGAGCATAAAAGAAGCTGTTGAAGAAAGTGAAAGGTTAAAACAAGCGGCTGTTAGAAAAGAAGAGGCAATTAATGTTGAAAAAGAAAAGAAAGGACAGGAAAGCTTAAGGCTCCTTAAAGAATCTGCTCAGTCAGGTGATCTTAAATCACAATTTAAATTGGCTCAATATTATCTTTCAAAAGAAGAAACGGGTAAAGGAGTTGATTTGTTGACAAAGGCAGCTGATGCTGGCAATCAGGAAGCCCAGTTATTGTTAGGTTCTTTGTATTATGATGGAAAAATAATGAACCAAGACAAAGATAGAGCCAAGGATTATATTTTGAAATCCGCAGAGTCCGGAAATCCCGAGGCTCAGTATTATATAGGTTCCATATATCATGTAGACAAAGATTATGAAAAGGCTATTAAATGGCTTAGTCTCGCTTCAAATAATAACCATTCGGAAGCGCAATTCCTATTATCCGGCATTTACTATTATGGGACTGGAACAGAAAAAGATATTCAAAAAGGAATTGATTTGTTAAAAAAATCAGCAAACGCTGAAAATCCTAAAGCGTTATATTACTTAGGCAATATGTATTTTAATGGTACTGGGCAAGAAAAAAACTTGACAACTGGATATAATCTTTTAAAAAAGGCCTCAGAAAAAGGTGATGCGAGGGCATGCCTGAAGGTAGGCATTATTAATTATGAAGGAAAGATTGTCGGCAGAAATTATAAAGCCGCATATGAGTGTTTTAGTAAAGCGGAGAAAGGTAATTTGCCACTGGCCTATTATTACCTTGGCTTATGCCTTTCTAATGGGAATGGAATTCCTGTGGATAAAAGTAAAGCAATAGAATATTTTAAGATTGCTGAAGAAAAAGGGGTAGAAGAAGCAAAAATGGAACTTGACAAAGCCATGAATGTTAAATAATGATGTCTAATGATTCCTATCTATCTCAATGATTCTGACATTTCCATTTCTTGTAGTTAATATATTACATACATAAACAAAGGGGGATTATGAGTTTTCCAAATGAAGGAACAAAGGCTGCGCAATGCCTAGTCAATGAAAATGAAAGATGTATGGCTTCATATAAAATTTGGACAGAGGCGGTACGCGAGCTTATTATAAGTATTCCGGTTAACGTTACAGCACCTTACCTTAACGAAAAAACTAAAAGTCTAATCTACTTCCTAAGCGACAAGCAGATATATTTTTCCATTACAATGGGTTCGGAAAGCGCCTTTTTAAGCTATGGATATCTGGAAGGATCTCCAGAGAAATATGTAACTGTAAGAATACTTCACATGGATGAAATTGGAAATGTTTCATCAGCTGAAGGCAAAAAATGGTATATTAATAATAGGTTCATGAGAACTTAAGCGGACGATTTCTAACGATTTTTAATATCAAAGAATATAGATTATGCTTTCTGTAATTAAATCTAAATTCAGATTCTTTCAAATGAAGGTAGAAGGTGCTTTTGTGAACACCTCTGAACTTACTCAGCCTGGTCTTGGCGATAGCCCAGAAGTTTTCTATCCCGTTGATATGGTTCCTTCCTACTGCAAATTCATTTTCTCCATGTCTAATCCTGTGGTGACGACGATAACCAAAGTTTACAAGGCCATCATATGTCTTGAAGGAGTCGGTATATACAACCGAGTTTTTGGCAATACGTTCTTTTATTATAGGGAGAAGTTCGCCTGCGGAACAGTTCTTGACAACCTGTGTATACACCTTTCCTCCCCTCTTAATAAGACCAAATACAATGTTCTTGCCAAATGCACCACGACCTCTTCTGCCCCTAACTCTTCTGGCTCCAAAGTAGCTTTCATCAATCTCTATTTCGCCTTTTTCAAATGGGCTTTCGCTTTCCGAGAACTCTGCAATCCTTTCTCGTACTGCCTTAAGTATTCTTGTAATGCTGCGGCGACTGACACCAGTCAATTGAGCAATTTTGATCGCTTCAATATCAAGAGAAAAGAGCCTAATTATTTCCCTGAATTTCTTCTCGGAAATTCGGGAACGAAATATGTATTTGTTAATCATTTGAGAACAATAACTTATAGATTATTTCTATCAAGTTAAGTTCTCATGAACCTAATAATATGTCTGATTTTTCAGATATTCACTATCCTTGCTTGTATCAAGCCTTGAAAGCTTGTTTAAAAAATACTGATGATAAATTTAAGTGAAGGTATGGCCCCGAGTTCCAACTACCCTGACATAATCCGATATACGGAGATAAATCCAACAAAAGGAGTAGAAGATGAAGGTGAAAGTAAAGGATTTCCAAGTCAACATGGAAGTTAAAAACAATGGAATTGAACTCGATATCCATGATAATCAGGATAAACATCTTGGAGACTTGCGAATAGGCAAGGCAACAATAGAATGGTGTAAAGGGCAAGCGCAAAAGGGGCATGGCAAGAAAAAAAGCTGGGACGAATTGATCAAATATTTCGAAAAATAAAAAACTGAAATGGGGCTAACCTTTCGGCAAAGATGGGCCTCCGGGATACATATAAAAGAACGCGCAAACATACGCGACTACTAGCAAATCCAGCCATATTTGAATTCATGTCCAAGCCCGATAGGTTTCTGCGGAGGCTCTCAAGTCATAAATTTTTCATTCCCATGAAAAATTTATAAGGGATTGACATAATCCGGACAGGCGGTATATTGTCAGCCTCAATTTAAACAGAATGAGGATTCATATTTCTTAAGATGATTGTAATCAAATCCTGCCAGAAAAGTTGCCGACGGGAGTTGTTCCTGTCATGAGTGCTTTCCCCATCGAAACCTTGCGTCACAGCTGCGCACATATCATGGCTGCAGCCGTCAAAAGGCTTTATCCTGATACCAGGTTCGACATCGGTCCGTCAACCGATGACGGATTCTACTATGATTTCGACATGGAATACCGTCTGGGACCTGAAGACCTCGAGAAGATCGAGGCCGAGATGCAGAAGATAGTGTCCGAGAAGCTTCCCTTCAATAGGATGGAGCTCTCCCGCACCGATGCCCAGGATATCCTTAAGAAGGACAAGCAGAACTTCAAGCTCGAACGTCTTGCCGACATTCCGGAAGGCGAAGCCATATCATTCTACCAGTGCGGCGATTTCCTGGATCTCTGCCGAGGGCCTCATGTCGAGAACAGCGGCCAGGCCGGATCATTCAAGCTTCTTTCAATCGCAGGTTCATACTATCGCGGCAAGGAGACCAATCCGATGCTCCAGCGCGTGTACGGGACGGCATTTGCCAATGACAAGGAGCTCCGGATATATCTCAAACTCATAGAAGAGGCCAAGAAACGCGATCATCGCAAGCTTGGAAAAGAGCTTGAACTTTATACCGTCGCCGACGATGTCGGGCCCGGACTAATAATCTGGCAGCCGAAAGGCGGCAGGATCAGGAACCAGATCGAGAACTTCTGGCGCGAGGAGCATTACAGGAACGGATACGAGCTCCTCTATACTCCGCATATCGGTCTTGCAAAGCTCTGGCAGACCAGCGGACATCTCGACTTCTACAAGGACGCGATGTATTCGCCGATGGAGATCGACAAGAACAACTACTATGTCAAGCCGATGAACTGCCCGTTCCACATTCAGGTTTATCAGACGAAGAACCGTTCATACCGCGAACTTCCTCTTCGATGGGCGGAACTCGGTACTGTCTACCGTTATGAAAAAGGCGGAGTCCTGCATGGGCTTCTGCGCGTCCGCGGATTTACCCAGGACGATGCTCACATAATCTGCACGCCGGAACAGATCGAGGATGAAATAGAGAGAGTCCTCAGGTTCAGCCTGTATATATGGAAATGTTTCGGGTTCAACGAAATCAATGCGTATCTCGCGACACGTCCTGAAAAGGCCGTCGGCGAGGAATCACGCTGGGCGCAGGCTATAACTTCGCTTGAGAAGGCCGTCGGCAAGTGCGGGCTCAAATGCGAGGTTGACAAGGGCGGCGGTGCTTTCTACGGCCCAAAGATAGATCTCAAGGTGAAGGATGCGATCGGCCGCGAATGGCAGACCACGACGATCCAGTTCGACTTCAATCTGCCTGAGCGTTTCGACATGAATTATATTGCGGCCGACGGACAGAAGCACCGTCCATACATGGTGCACCGTGCCCTTTTCGGATCGCTTGAAAGATTTTTTGGGATACTCATCGAGCACTGTGCAGGCGCTTTCCCGATGTGGCTTGCACCCGAGCAGCTCAGACTGCTGCCGATAACCGAGGGGCAGCACGAGGCGATAATCAGTCTTGCGGACAAGCTCAGGGAGCTGGGATTCAGGGTTGACATTGATCTGCGTACCGAAAAGATCGGGGCGAAGATAAGGGATGCCAGGAACCTTCGCATTCCCATGATTGCCGTAGTCGGTGAAAAGGAAATTGCAGCCGGAACTGTATCTCTAAGGAGCCGCAGGGAAGGGGAGATCGGGGAGATTGCCATAGACGCGCTCATTGAGAGGATGAAGAAGGAGGTTTCAGAGAAGCTCTGAAACCTGTAACTTGATACTCGTAACTGGTAACTCGAAATTGGAAATTAGAAATTTTGTTGGAGTTCACAGCTTTAGCGTGTCTTGAAATTGGGAATTTGAGGAATGTAGCACAGGCATCTTGCCTGTGGGAAAGAAGAATAAAATCACAGGCTAGAAGCCTGTGTTACATTAAAAGATGAATTCGGATTTAGTATTTAATAACATAGGAGGGCCTGCTCATAGCTAGGTTAGTAAAAATCGGCGATCGTTTTCTCAGCGGTCGGGAAGTTCGTGTGATCGGTGCAGACAGTGGTCAGCTTGGGGTGATGACTTTCCAGCGGGCCCTTGATGTTGCAAAACAGTCTGGGCTTGATCTTGTTCTGGTTGCGGACAATGCAACGCCTCCCGTATGCAGGATTATCAATTACGGCAAGGTCATCTACGAGCAGAGGAAGAAGGAAAAGGAGCAGAGGAAACTCCAGCACGCGCACAAGGCCAAGGAGATCAAATTCGGCTGTAATATCGACCCTCATGATTATCAGATAAAAATCAATCACGCGATTGATTTTTTGAAGAAAAGCTATAATCTAAAGGCCTCCATGATGTTTAAGGGACGTGAAATGGCCCACAAGGAACTCGGTTTCGGCATAATGCAGAAAGTCGTAAAGGATCTTGAGGGACATGGAATAGCTGAGAACACGCCCAGGCTGATTGGAAGAAGCATTATTATCAACTTCAATCCTGCACATCACTGAAGATGGCTGGCATCTGCCTTTTCAGAAGCATGAGCGGATGAACAACAAAGGAGACAAACGATGCCCAAGATGAAAACGAGGAAATGCGCCGCAAAGCGCGTGAAAATGACCGGGACAGGCAAGTTCAGGCATTTCAGGGCCGGATCCAGACACCTTAAGACCGGCAAGGGCTCCAGCCGCAAGCGCCGTCTGCGCAAGAGCAATGAAGTGAGGAGCACTGAAATGAGGAGAATCAGGTCGGCGCTGCCGTACGGAGTCTGATTCCAGGTCAAATTAATTTCAACTATTATTTCCAGGAGATATTACAATGCCAAGAGTAACATTTGCAGTTCCTTCACGCAAGCGCAGGAGACGCGCGCTTGACAGGGCGAAGGGATTCTACGGCGCGAGCAGCAAGCAGATCCGCACGGTCTATGATGCGATCGACCATGCCGACGCCAACGCCTTCATCGGAAGGAAACAGAAGAAACGCGAATACAGGAGCCTCTGGACGGTCCGCATAAACGTTGCGTGCCGTGCACTGGGCACCAACTACAGCAAGTTCATCAACGGTCTCAAGAAGGCGAATATCACCGTCAACCGCAAGGTTCTCGCCGATGTCGCCGTCAGGGATCCGGAAGCATTCAAGGTTTTCGTCGAAAAGGCGATGGCCGCAGTCAAATAACTGCTTATAACCTTTTGCATCCAATAAGGCGCGGGATTACCCGCGCCTTATTGTTTTGAATATTGGAACTTGTTTGAGATTTGGAAGTTTGAACTTGGAATTTTGACCATACCCTGATTTTAAACTTGGCCTGCTAACTTCTCTGCCCAGGTCGAAAGTGAGTTGTCGCGCGCACCCATTATAAGAACAGTATCTCCTTCAGACGTGGATGCCTCAATATGTTTTTCAATCTCTTCACGGCTCTTGAAGGCAAGATATTCCTTCCTGCTCTTTTTGCTGTACTCACTGGCGACCTCTTCCGAGCTTGGGCTGAAGGTCGTAGATCCTCCTGCATAAAACACAGGTAGGAATATGAATTCATCTTCTTCACTTATAATCTTTTCGAGCTCCTCGAAAAGATTATCCTTCATGAATTTCAGCGGACCGAATCCGTGCGGCTGGAAAACGGCGAAGACTTTTCCTTTTGTAATTTCACGGGCGGTCCTGATGCACGAGGCTATCTTCTCGGGATTGTGAGCATAGTCGTCTATCACCAGCGCTCCGGACGGAAGCCTGCCTTTTATATTGAAACGCCTCCAGACACCTCCAAATGAGGAAATGTGCTTTTCGCAGCCTTCCTTGTATAACCCGAGAATGTCGAGTGCGGCAAGGATGGAGGCCGCATTCATGGCAGTATGCTGTCCGGGCGAGGGCAGTGACATCCTGATTGGCTTTCCTGTTTTTATGATTTCTGCGACGGGCGAACCTTTTTGGATTTTATAGGAGAGAAGACGCCAGTCGTTTGATTTCTCAGATCCGAAAACTATACAGGCAGTCGTACCGCAGGCAAAGCTGCCGATGCTCTGTTTTACCGACTCATCCATGACGATGCCTTTGGAAGTGCTGGTGATGAATTTCCTGAAGACCTTGGCGAGCTCGCTGATCGGATAATGGTCGTTGCCTATGTTCAATATCAAGGAGTAATCAGGTTTGAACGCAAGGAGGCTCTTGTCGCTCTCGTCAGCCTCATAGATGAAGTATTTTCCTTTTCCCGGACGGAAGTTTCCTGCGAATTTCGCAGTTGAAAAGCTGTTGACGAGACCACCGGAGAGCATGATGGGATCCTGTCCCATCCTGACGAGTGTTTCCGCTAGCCAGGAGGTAACAGTGGTCTTTCCGCAGGTGCCTGTGACAGCTACAGAAATTACATTCTTCATAGTAAGGATTGCTGCGGCCAAAGCCTCGGCCCTGTGGATCTTCGGGACATCCTCGGCAACTTTGAAATCAGGATTGTCCTTTTCGATGGCGGTGGAATATACGATGAAATCCGGCTTGCCGTCTTTAATGTATGATCCGTCCTGCGGGAAAAGAGATATTCCGCATTTCCTGAGAGAGTTGATTATTCTTTCATTTTCAGGCTTTGCCATGTCGCGGTCGCTGCCGCTGACATTGCAACCGAGCCATTTGAGCATCTGGGCGAGGCCGCTCATGCCGATCCCCCCGACGCCTGCGAAATGAATTTTTGATGGAATTTTCATTGTATTGAGTAAGGTGGGCTTTCTAGCCCGCCAATTAATTAAAAAATCGCGGGTTGGCCTGCCCGTGCCTTTCGGCCAGGGAAACCCCGCACTCCTTTAAAATAGTCCTTGTGTTGCAAATGATTCGATATATTTTATAGCTTTATTCCCAAAATTAAATCATAGGGGAGATATATGTCTGAAATTTCATGGAAGCCGAACTGGGAGGATACGAAGAGGAATTTCAACAATTTCTGGAACCGCAAGGGAGTAATCATCAGTTCATGGGGTGCTCCGAAGGCTGCGCGTCCCGTGGAAAAAGTCAGGAAGGTGGAAGCTCCTGACATCAACAAATACTATCTGGATCCTGTCCATCGCGCGCAGGTGAACCATTTCCGGGTATCCGAAGGTTATTACGGTGCCGACATACTTCCTGTCAGCGATACCAGTTTCGGTCCGGGCTCCCTGGCGACATTCATAGGCAGCGAACCCGGAATCTCCAAGGAGACTGTCTGGTTCGAACCTTGCATGATGAATGAACCCGAGCCGGAAAAGCTCCCTCCGCTAAAGTTAGATCCGCAGAACAAATGGTGGAAGCTTACGGAGCAGACCATGAAGGAATGCGTGAAGCTTGGCAAGGGTAAATACATGACAGCCGCCCCCGACCTCATCGAGAACGTCGATGTTCTTTCATCTCTGCGAGATCCGCAGACACTCATGTTTGACATGATTGAAAGGCCCGATTGGGTCAAGCAGAAGGTCCGGGAGATCAACCAGGTCTGGTTCGAGGCATATCAGCGCATATATGACATCATCAAGCTTGAGGACGGCAGTTCCTCATGGGCCGCATTCCGCATCTGGGGCGCGGGCAAGACCGCCAAGGTGCAGTGCGACGCCTCTGCAATGTTCTCACCGGAAATGTTCAAGGAGTTTGTCGTGCCATGCCTGACGGAACAATGCAAATGGCTTGACTATTCGCTCTATCATCTCGACGGTACTCAGGCCATGTGCCATCTCGATGCACTTCTTGCGATCGAAGAACTCGATGCAATTGAATGGACGCCTCAGGCAGGCATCGAACCAGGAGGCCACCCTCGCTGGTTCGAACTCTACAAAAAGATAATCGGTGCTGGAAAATCAGTGCAGATCATCGGTGTCAATCCGGATGATTTGAAATCCATTCTCGACAAGATCGGCAGGGACGGGATCTACATAATGACGAGCGGCACTCCTGAAGAATTTGAGAGGATGTACGAGTCGGTGCACTAAATCCCCTGGGGAATCTTATCTTGGTTTTATTTTGTCAGGTGCTCTGACCTGACCTTGGAGTGCGGCAGCGTAGATGCCGCTTTGTTTTCCGGCAAGCGCCAGATTGCCGGTTATTGGTTATTAATGACGTCTATATTCTTTCGCCTCAAGAAAAGCTGAATCTCCGTAAGACCTTCGCTTCAGCACTCCATGTGATTCGCTTCGGATCATCAATAAATCATTGATTCGCTTTATTTATGTTCGTCCATTCTTTGTCACCGAGTGGCTTGTCAAAACTTGGTGAGATGTAAACCAATTTGCCTTTGAGGGAACCCCATACGGGATTGACCTTGGTTTTTAGCGGTGTTACATGTGTAGTTCTCAGCTTGCTGAGGGTATTTGTGCATTTATAAGAGGGCGTTTTCATGGATTTGCCTGTTAACGAATTAAAGATAATATTATGATTATATGATATATTAGTTCAGACGGTAGTACAAATGAAAAATATATTTCAAAGGGGAAATCTCAGGTTTACGGTGTTGTTGCTTTGGGACTGGGCTTTGGTCTTGGTTTTCTTGCGCTCTATTCAGTCATGCAGGAAAGAAAAAAATATTTATAAAGGATGTTTCACTATGCGCATTGGCACGAACGTAATTTCCCTGCTTGGATCCCTGGTGCTTATCGCCGGTTGTCATCCATCTCCGGGAGATCTGAAGAGCGACGCTGCGGTCGGGCAGGGCTTGACGATCAAGGCGATGACTTTCAATGTCCGCGTTCCGGCGGATTCGGGAGATAAAAGTTGGGAACGCCGCCGGGATGTTGCGGCCCGGGTATTGACTTCACGCCAGCCAGATGTAGTGGGATTCCAGGAGATGGTGCTGCAGCAACGGGATGACCTGCTGGCGTCCACAAAAGATTACGCCGCCTTCGGACTGGGCAGGGAAAAAGACAAGGGCGGAGAAAGCTGTACGGTCTTTTACCTCAAGCAGCGCTGGGATCTCGACCAGGGCCAGACCGGTACCTTCTGGTATTCCGACACTCCTGAAGAGCCGGGCAGCACCCACTGGGGCAACAAATGGGTGCGCATCTGCACCTGGGCCAGGCTGATCGACAAGGAGACTGGGCGGGGCTTTTACATCTACAACAGTCATTTGGATTTCAGCGAGGACTTCCATCTCCGGGCGGGCGCCTTGCTTCAGCAGCGCATGGCCCAGAGAACCCATATGAACGAGCCTGTGATCGTGATGGGTGATTTCAACTCGTCACCGAACGGCAAGGGACTGGCCTGGATGCTTGATAAGGAAAGGCCGTTGGCCTTGGAAGACGCTTGGGGATTGGCCCATCCCGGAGAGGACGGTTTCAGTTTCCACAACTTCAGCGGCAAGGGTAAAGCACGCATCGACTATCTGCTGTGCAGCAAAGGCGCCTTCAGCGTTTCGCGGGCTGAGGTGATTTACGATCACGAAGGGGACGTGTGGCCGTCCGACCATTTCCCGGTTTGGGCTGAATTGCACTTTCGGTGAGTCGGAAAATGTAGGGTTGCCCGTCACGGGCAAGGAGTAAGAAAGCACTCGTCCAAGAACAAGACTCTTCGCTGAGACGCTAGTAGGTACGGGCTTTAGCCTGTACCATTCTTAGTTCTTAAAATTGCAAAATTTCTGGTACAGCCTAAAGGCCGTACCTACTGAGGAATTAAGATTCTTCGCCGGGACGGCGAACTCTACATCAAAGTAAAAAATCACAGGCTGGAAGTCTATAGTGCCTCAACTCATCGGCATAAGCAATGAGGCTAAATGGCTCTTCCGGAGACTCTGTGTCCATGTCTGCATTCTACAACATACACATACAATAAGCATACAACCCTTTCCGTTACCCGGTATATCCGCAGACTCCGCATCTGGGGGAATTCACAATCGGCAAAAGACCGTCCTCCCCGCAGTCATGCCCTTCTGAACATTTCTCGCAGAAACAGTTGCTCTTGTTCCCAAAACAGAAAACGCAAATTTGAGTTGCCTTCTTTCCGCAGACTCCACACGGGATGTCCTGCATGTTGTTTCTGGACAGAAGAAGGATTCTCGACTTGTCGGCAGGGAGTTGAATGAAATCCTCCACTGCAAGAGCCAGATACGTCGTTGAACCAAAATCATATTCATGCTCGAATCTAGTTCCAGGATGAAGCACATCCTTCAAAATGAAGTTCATGGATTTACTGGATGTCACGTCTGATGTACCAGACTGATATGAAGAGCCCCCTATCCTAAACGCGCTAAGATGACCGCAGCATTCAAGCCAGATTCGCCTGAGAAAACTGTCGAGGTCGCTAAGTTTTGCATTCTCGCTTGCAGCGATATAAAGCCAGAAGCCGCTGCTGTTCACATTGACAAGAAACATCTTTTCCTGTTTCTGCCCGGCGCATTTTGAAGTCGCGCAATCACGGACATGCTTCAATATTTCCTTTTGGGAAAACACTCCTTCGCAAAGATTGCAGGTTCCGGTATTCGAGGTCATTGACATTTTCTTTGGCACAATTCGGCTCCTTTCATTTTTCAAAAGGGAAAGACGGCTAAATGACAGATGAAATCAAGCTCAATATGTATCTTTTTTTATCTTCCTTAAGCAGTCAGGGCAAATTCCATGAGTTGGAGATGTTTTAGCGCCATCCTTGATATCCCATTTCGCCACTCTGAAAAGTTTGTTGCACCAAGGACATATGACAGGGATTGTCTTCCTTCCAATGTCCGATACAGGAATAGGAGTGGTCTCAGTAGAATCGCCTACGTGTTCAGACAGCTTTATTGGCATGAATCACAGGATGGCTTGGAAAGATTGAATTCAGCTTTTTCCTGCTCAAGCAGAAGCCCGACCTGGTCAAAATCAACTGGGACGTAACCACTTTTTTCAATACTATCGCATAGCTCAAGCCACTTCTGATGATCCCAATTCCCGTTGTTTTCTTTGACAAAGTCCTTTAAGATACTTATCCTTGACAGTCTACTGAGGTTTTCCTCTTTGTTGTAAACAAGCACCTGCGAAGACTTGTCAATGTTCTTTTTGGACGTTGTTCCTTTTTTCATCTTCCACCTCCATTTTGCAATCGCTGTAATTTACTTGTGAGAGGACAGCTATGACTGAACATTGGCTCAAGATACCATTCTTATCATGAAAAGGCAAGGAATACCGAAAGATTGAAATGCCTTGGGGAAGTGCTTTATTACCGCTGTAATTTACATTAAACCATACAAGGACTGGAATAAAAATGTTCAAGCGAAAATGGGATGCGAAGTCGATAATAAACCATATCCTGTCAAGACATGGGCGGAAACCCCTCAATGCACATTATTATGCCTCAAGCTATCCTGCTGTTTATGCGGCAGCCGAACGGGTTCTTGGCTCATGGGGGGCTGCGATTGAAGCCTGCGGCCTTGATTACGGCAAGATATGTAAATATCGCAAGTGGACTTGTCAGGAAAATCGTAAAGGAAATAAGAATGGCTCATAAGGCAAAGCAGTCATTGAACTCCAATTATATCCAGAAAAATAACAAGCCCTTGTATATGGCGACAGTAAAGAGGTTCAAGAACTGGGGTTCTGCTGTCAAGGCAGCTGGTATTGATTATGACGGAATTAGACTGAGGAGGAAGATGAGCAGATCTGATGTGAAGAGGGAAATCCTGGAGCTCTATCGCAGAAAAATTGACCTCGCGTATCCCAACATGAGGAGGAAATATCAATATCTGCTTGCCTCTGGCATGAAAAAACTAGGGAATGGAAGCTGGGTAAAAGCCAGGAAAAGGTGTGGGATAAAAATCAACTACAGATTGCCCCGCAAGTTGTCATGATATTTGAATTGCCCATTCTGTCCTTTGATTTCCCTGGGGCATTTGCCGCATATCCCATAGTCTGGGGATATCTTTCTGTCCTGCTGGATCTTCCATTTCAAGGATTGAGCATACTACATTGGATGAGACAGAAAGCTGTCCGCCTGGTTATATTGGACAAATTCTGAAAAAATCAGTTAAATATAACATTATAGAAAGATGGTCAATCGGATTAAACCCCGGAATTGGCCCTTGGTCTATTGATCTTGGTTGGAGCTGGGGTAAGGATAAAACACGGTATAGCGACACTTATGTAATTGAAGCTAATTGCTGCTGCAAAATTAACTAATAGGGACTGGTATGAAAAAATATAAAAAATGGCTAATCGGAGCGTTGGTCGCAATTCCTCTTTTGTACATCATTATGTTCATTGCAATCTTTCTGTTTTTCTTCCAGAGGGTTCCATATAAGTTCATGGCAATTATGCATGTGGTTGTTATCGGCTTTACCGTCCTAACCTATTTGACTATGTTTATCCATTTGTTTGCTTATAACAAAATACCTATGAATAGAAAAATTATGTGGGCGTTGCTTTTTGTCATCGGAAATATATTTGTTTTCCCTTTTTACTATTATTTTTACGTTTTAAAGGGTGTTGCATCGGAGCAGGAATATACTGTTGCATGAATAGGATTTACCGGGAAGGATATAGTCCAGGTCGTACATCTCTGTCCTGCAGAAGCTGGTTCAACGTCTCCTCCACCAAAAACTATCTTGGCGATGTGCTCCTTCACGGCCGTCTCATCAACCTTCATCATTTTAAGCTCTTTGACTTGCCCAACGTCACTTCCAGTGGTACTCATAATCTATGGTCCTTCTGTTTGTTGTTTGTTTCTACTTAAGCAATATTAACTTGACAACAAATCGGGGGCCTGTCTTTCAAAATGTGCGAAAAATACTGTACGTCACCTTTTTGAAGAAAACACTTCAGGTTAAGTTTTAAAAAGATTTCTTAATTCCTTCAAGGTTCATTTCGTTTTTGCAGCAGAAAGCCCCGGCTTTCGTCGCGGAAAGGAACCCGAAAGTTTTATGAAATAAAACCGGGTTCGTGAAAGTTGCACACTTTCACTCCTCCTGCCGTGTTTTCTTGCCTAATTCTACCTCATTTCAGAGACACCCAAAGTAGGGTGTTTTCGAGCGTTTTAATAGTCGTTTCTCCGCGAGAATGGGCCGCAAGCAGCTCGTCGGAGCGGAACCGAACGGGGTCAGTGCCGAACGTTTTTCATGCCTTTTTAGCCAGAAGCAGTGACAGGTTTCCGAGTATTTCTTCTCTTATTTTGTTCCATTCTGGCATTTTCCACCAGGTCAATGGAGTTTTTCCATTCTGCAAAAACAAGAGATGTGAACTCGTCTAATTTGGGATGCGAAGGCAGTAATTCCGGATTTTTCCTTGAAGGAATACCTGCGGCAAGATCATAAAAACTCAGTGTTTCTATATATTCACAGCGCTTTTCCTTTGATATGATTATGGGAGGAAGTCCCGCTTTCAGGACAGGAAGATTCGAAACAAGGCGTGCGATTCTGCCGTTTCCGTCATAAAAAGGGTGGATTCTCGTAAAGCTTACATGCAGAAAATCATAAGAATTCAAAGCTTCTGACTCTGATTTTGCCTTGCCGTAAAGCTCATTGAATTTTGAAATCCACCTGTCCATAAGGTACGGAACTTCGTCAGGAGCTGCGAAATATTTGAAGATCCGCTTTCCTTTTTCGTCAACGACATACGTTCCGTTTTCCTCTTTCTTCCAAGCTCCGACAGGATTATATATGTCGTACATGCCTTGTATCTGGACGGCCTTATGAAGCTTGAAAAGATCCTTTTCCGATATCTTGCCCTTGTCGAGCATGCCATAAATCATCTCAATTGCCCTGGCATGCCCGGTGACTTCCTGATGATCCCTGAGGAGTTTTCCGCCAATTGCAAGGTCTTCCCTGAGAACAAATGCTGTTTCGTCAAGAGTAAGACTGTTGCCTTCAATTGCCGTTGAATTATGTGTCCAAAAGTCCCTGAGCTGATCCTTCAGCTTGAGCCTGATATCTTCATCCAGTCCGTCGAAAAATGTTTTCATTCCATTGTCTCCATTGTCATTGTTTATTATAGCATTGACAGATTTTATTCTCAATCCAGCTATGATTTTCTTCTGTTTTGCGGGCAGGAAATGATAAGAAAGCTCCGACTTTCGTAATGGAAACGGACTCTTTTTCAGCATGAAAAAGGAAGCTGTCGCGGAAAACATCCGTTTTTTTCGCTATCCTGCCACCGTATTCTTTCCGTTTTCGGGCCAGTAAACGTAATTTTGCATGTGGTTAATCATGAATTAAAAGTTGTCGGTCCTTCATATCCTTTCCCTTGCGTAATTACGCTTCTTCAGCAGCTTCGATGACGCCTACAGGAGAAGGATGGAACTTGAAAGGATACATCTGCTCCCCTATGTGGAGAAGACCGGATTGAAGAAACGGTTCCACTCGGTGTTCCGGAGCGGAGGCCTATGCCGGGTGAAATACTGCGCAAATCCGGTGCGTGTAAGGAATATGTGCATCCTACACTACAAGCGTTATGCGGAGAAGAAGATACTTCCTCTGGATACCCATCTTAGCCCAAATAGCACAGAGATTGAAGGCGCTGTGTCCAGTATCCGTCTTAGGAACAGCTCCAACAGGACTGTAGCCGAAGCTCTGATAGATACCGACGATGCTCTTAAGGTAGGCCGGCACATATGGAGTCTGGGCGGAAGAGGTGTAAAAGCCAGGATAAAAGGAAAGTCCGTCATGCTCTCCAGGTTCATATCAGACTGCGACGGGAAACTGCTTGTTGCGTATCTGAACCGAGATTCCCTCGATTTCAGGAAGAAAAACCTTCGGGTTGTGGACCATAGCGAGATACGCATCTGGCACTCGAAAACGCCCAGTAGCAACGCAAGTGGATGACGGGGTGTCTCCTGGATCAGAAAGAGAGGAAAGTGGAATGTGTATATGACTTTCAGGGGGGAGACATTATCCGGGCGGACAGCATGCGAGTTTTGAAAAGGCGTGCGCAAGCAGGACTGCGCTGGAACAAAGGTGTCTGCGCCAGCAACGAACAAGAAAGAGTAGAATCAGATGCCTGTACATGTCAGAGTCAAAACGAATGCCACTTGGCATTACAAGAAAAACATCCCGAATTCTGAGAGTTGATGGTTCAAGGAATATTCAGACTAATCCATTTTTTGTAGTGCTTCATTATCACATGGGTCTCGGTCGAGACTATGCCGCCTACTGAGGCAAGGTGCTTCCCTACGAATTCTATGAGTCCGAACTTCGACTCGACAAAGGCTTCTACCATGACATCCATCCTACCAGTGATGACATATACGGAAATTACACCTGGAAGAATGGATATCTTCTCCGCGATGCATTTCAGATCCTTGCTGACAGCTACTTTCACCTCAACGAGAACCAGGTTTTTTTCAGGAAGGAAGTCGGGATTTACTAGTCCGGTTATCTTTATGGAGCCATCATCTGTGAGCTTTCTAATACGGTTGCGGACAGTGCCTTCGGAAACTCCAAGAATCCTGGCAATCTCATTGTTGGTAATCCTACCATCATCGCGGAGCAAGGTAATGATCTTCCTGTCCGTGGCATCAAAATTATCCCTAGTATCTTTCATAATTTAATCCATGCGCCTCTGCAACAGGCTTGTTTGTAAGCTTTCCCTTGTAACAGTTGATGCCTTTAAGGATGGCTCCTGAAATCTCGGCGGCCTTTTCAAGTCCCATGTCGGCAATCATAAGACCGTATCTGTTGGTCACGCTCGTCAGGGCGTATGTCGAGCTCAGGCTGACAGCTCCGGGCATGTTCGCCACGCAGTAGTGGACAACTCCATCTATTATATATGTGGGGTTGGCATGATCCGTAGGTCTGGTAGTCTCCGTGCATCCTCCCTGGTCAACCGCAATATCAACAATCACCGACCCCTTCTTCATCTTCTTCAGATCGTCGCCCCTGATGACCTTTGGTGCAACAGCCCCCGGAATCAGCACTGCGCCTATCACCAGATCCGCTACTCTGATCATCTCATCAATGTTATACGAATTAGAATACATTGTCTTTATTGAATTTCCAAAAATATCGTCAATTTCCGAAAGCCTTTTTGCAGAAATATCCATGATTGTGACATCCGCACCCATGCCTATGGCAATCTTGCAGGCATTGGTACCGGATATTCCTCCACCTATAATCAGGACATTGCCTTTCTTGATGCCTGGTACGCCGCCCAGAAGTATTCCTCTTCCGCCGTAGCTTTTCTCAAGGTATTTTGCCCCTTCCTGAACAGCTAGCCGCCCTGCGATCTGGGACATCGGGATGAGGAGAGGGAGGGAGCCGTCTTTCTCCATCACAGTTTCATATGCGACAGCCTTGACTTTCCTTTCGAGCAAAGCCCTTGTCTGCTTCAAGTCCGCGGCAAGATGCAGATATGTGTAAAGAACCTGATCCTCATGAAAGAGATCGTATTCGCATTCAAGAGGCTCTTTCACCTTTACAATCATGTCTGCTTTATCAAAAAGCTTCTTCTTGTCGACAAATATCTGACATCCCTGCGCCTTATATTCTTCATCTGTAAATCCTGACCCCAAACCTGCTCCTGCTTCAATCAATACGGAATGCCCGTGATCAACATATTCTCTTGCACTTAGGGGCGTAAGCCCTACTCTGTATTCTTCTTTTTTTATCTCCTTTGCCAATCCCACTTTCATAAACAAGCTCCTTATAAGAATGAATAACAATACGATTTTCGTATTATTATTCATATTTTATTACGATTTTCGTATATTTCAAGAAATAATACATCATTCCCTTGTAAATAACATCTGGACACTTTCCCGGAGCTTGCTCAAACTGATCTTACTGTTGCCCGCTCCTGCGCAACAGCGTCCCCTCACCTTAATATGACAAGATCCCAATTTTACGTCCGTTATCTATATGGTTTCCTGCACTGACGTTACATCCTACGCGAATGATGTTAGCACCGGCAAGTTCTCCGGAAAAGAAAATTCATTCTGTTATTTGCTCAAATGCGGCAAGCGCGGCACTACATTACTCTTCAAATCTCACGATGTCTGCGGCAAGAGGTAAATTTGCGTATATCCAATTATTTTCCATGTTCATGAAAATCACATGAAGCAACGCCGTTTCTTATCCTAATATTCAAGGGGAACTCTAGTTATTCATATTCTTTAAGAGACAAATCCAGTTTTCGGGCGGCCTGTGTTTCGTCTAGGCGTTTGACAGGAGTCGTCATCGGGCATTTCTGAACTTCCTCAGGATTTGAATCTGCGAGTTTCGCAATGTCGATCATCACCTGGATAAACTTGTCGATGTCTTCCTTCGACTCGGTTTCCGTCGGCTCGATCATGATGGATTCCTTGACGATGAGCGGGAAATAGATTGTCGGAGGATGTATTCCGCGGTCGATCAGGGCCTTGGCGATGTTCAGGGCGTGCACGCCTTTTTCGGTCTGGCGCGTGGCGGAGAATACGCATTCATGCATGCAGTATCCGGGATACTGCTGATCATAGTACGGAAGAAGCTTGACACGTATATAGTTAGCATTGAGGACTGCGTTTTCGCTGACTTTTACAATACCCTCTCTGCCGAGGACCAGAAGATACGCATAAGCTCTCAGGATTATTCCGAAGTTTCCATAGAACGGTGCAATGTATCCGATGCTTTCCTTGTGATGGTATTCAAGAGCATAGGTTCCGTCGCTGCGCTTTACGACGCATGAGACAGGCAGATAAGGAACAAGCTTCTCGCAGACTCCGACAGGGCCCGAACCGGGGCCGCCTGCACCGTGCGGTGTGGAGAAAGTCTTGTGGAGGTTGACGTGCATCACGTCGAATCCTATGTCGCCAGGACGGAGCCTGCCGATGATCGCGTTGAAATTGGCGCCGTCGCAGTATGCCAGAGCTCCTGCCTTATGGACGAGATCGCAGATTTCCTTGACGTTCTTGTCGAACATTCCAAGAGTGTTCGGGCATGTGAGCATTATTCCGGCGACATTTTCATTCAGCGCCTTCTTGAGGGCGTCAAGATCAACATTTCCGTGAGGATCAGAGGGAATTGTAACTGTATCGAATCCCGCCATTGCCGCGCTTGCCGGATTTGTTCCGTGGGCGGCATCGGGTATGAGCATGATTTTTCTTTTCTTGTCGCCATGGGCCTTGTGGTATGCGGCGATGAGCATAACTCCAGTAAGTTCGTCATGTGCGCCGGCGAGTGGTTGCATAGTGGTCTGTGAGAAACCGAGAAGTTCGCTCAACATGCGTTCGGTTTCGTGTGTTGCTGCAAGTGCGCCCTGTGTGAGGGCCCCACCGCGTCTGAGTTGGGGAAGGAGGGGATGGAGATCCGCGAAACCAGGCATCGCGGCGATTTTCTCATTAACCTTCGGATTATATTTCATCGTGCATGAGCCGAGAGGATAGAAAGTCGAATCGACGCCCATGTTCTTTCTGCTTAGAAGCGTGAAATGCCTAACGGCCTCGAGCTCGGAAACTTCCGGCATCTGTGCGGCTTTTTTCCTCTTGAGAGAGTCCGGAATGGAATTTGCATCTGGAACATCAAGCTTTGGCAGCGATGAACCGTGTCTTCCAGATTTGCCTTTTGAATAGATCAGCTCCACAGCACTGCCTCCATTGCGTTTGCAAACGCCTTGATCTCCTCGCGGGTCCTTTTTTCAGTGACGGCCACAAGCAGCTGGTTCTTCCTGTCGCTGTAATATCTCCCAAGCGGGAATCCTGCGGCAAAACCCTTGTCGATCATCTTTCCGACGATTTCAGAGGAATCTCCTGGAAGCTTTATCACGAATTCGTTGAAGAATGCCTTTTCTCCGACGGGCTCAATTCCTTTTATCTGTAGGAGAATATCCCTTGCGAAATTCGCTTTTGCCGCGCAGAGGTTTCCAACCTGGAGAAGGCCTTCCTTTCCGATGCATGTGAGATAGGCGAGGGCAGTCAGCGTGCAAAGACTTTCATTAGAGCAGATGTTGGACATCGCGTGCTCACGGCGGATATGCTGTTCGCGGGCCTGGAGGGTAAGGACGAATCCGGGTTTGCCGTCGAGATCGACTGTCCTGCCGACAATTCTTCCGGGCATCTTGCGGACAAGTTTTTCCTTGACGGCCATGAATCCGAGGTATGGACCGCCGAAGCTGAGAGGAATTCCAAGACTCTGTCCTTCTCCTGTTACAATATCAAATCCCATTTCCCCTGGAGTTTTCAGCATTGCAAGTGCGATCGGATAGGCGGAACAAACGGCGATGGCTTTTTTCGCATGTATCTTTCAACTGTTTCAGTCCATTCTTCAACAGTGCCGAACACGTTCGGGTATTGGACGATTACGCAGGCTGTCTTGTCAGTGACAGCGTCAACAAGTGCGCTCTGCGAGGAATCGGTCTTTGAATCGTTGACAGGTACGACGATAAGTTCAATATCCAGGTTGCTGCTGTAGCATCTGATCATTTCACGGAAAATAGGGGATACGGCTCCGGATATAACGGCCTGACGGCGGTTTGTGATCCTGACAGCCATCATGATTGCTTCGAACAACGCAGTTCCACCGTCGTAAAGGGAGGCGTTCGACATCGGCAAGGAAGTCAGACGGCATATGGCGGACTGGTATTCATATATTGCCTGAAGGGTTCCCTGCGAGGCTTCGGGCTGATACGGAGTATATGCGGTATAGAATTCCGAGCGTCCGACCATTGTACCGACTGCGGCGGGAATGAGATGGTCGTAATATCCGCTACCTACAAAGTTCACGAGATGTATTGCATTCTGCGAGGCCAGTGAGCTGAGATGGCGTGTGACTTCGTATTCAGACATTCCTGCTGGCATGTTCTCAAGTGCCGGGGGAGCTGTCCTTATATGAGCTTTCTGCCACAGTTCGGCAATGCTTTTGCAGTCTGCGGCTTCGAGCATTTCCTTCCTGTCGGCATCAGTATTCGGAATGTAAGGCATTGGTTTTTACTTCAAGGGTTCTTTTATGTAGTTATTATACTCATCTCGGTTCATGAGCTTCTGAAAACCTTCAATGTCAATGTTCTTCAGTCTGCAGATCCATCCATTTTCCTCAGGAGAGTTATTAATAATTCCAGGTTCCTCCTCAAGCTCAGAGTTGGCTGCCAATATTGTGCCACTAATAGGGGAATATACATCGGATGCGGCCTTAACGGACTCAACTGTCCCTATCGCATCGCCGGATATCACGGCTGTTCCTTCCGGGCGGATTTCTACAAAAGTTATATCGCCAAGCTCCTTTGCGGCATGGGCTGTGATACCGATGACTGCTTCACTTCCTATTATCTCCACCCATTCGTGTTCTTTTGTGTATCTTTTCATCTACGCCTCCATGTAATTTTAAAAGAAATAATTTTATAATTTGTCTTGGATAATATTAATTCTGGCCGTCCCACTCTTATAGAACGGAAGAGATGCAATTTTACCCGACACTTTGAACTTTTCGGTTGCAAGTTCAAGCCCCATTCCATCACTAATCTTGAATTCTTCGGAAATAAAAGCCATGGCGACGGATTTCTCGAGGGATGGAGAGAAGGCTCCGGATGATACAGTTCCCACAGGGTTACCGTCGATCAATACATTCGTCCCCTCCCTAGCGGCGCGTCTGCCATCCAATTCGATTCCGACGAGCCTCTTTTTCAGCTGCGAATTCCGCAATACGTCGGATCCGATAAAGTCCCGATTGTCTCCTAGGCGAATGATTTCTGAGAATCCCGCCTCTACCGGAGTAGTATTGAGATTCAGTTCATGTCCGTACAGAGGATATCCCATTTCAAGGCGGAGAGTGTCGCGCGCCCCGAGACCAGCCGGTTTCACGTTTTTCTGTGCAAGAAGGAGGTTCCACATGAATTCCGATTTGTCCGCAGGGAAATAAATCTCAAAACCAAGTTCGCCTGTGTATCCGGTGCGGCTGAGAAGGCAGGGGATTCCGCTGATTGCGGTATTCATCCACCTGTAATAAAGAGGAAGAGATTCCTTTTTGAGGCCGAGAGCTACAAGTACGTCCGCGCTTTCCGGTCCCTGGAGATCAATTTTTGCTGTTGAGTCGGATTCATCGGTGAAGGAGATGCCCTTGGGAAGGAGTTCTCGGAATCTGGCGGCGTCAGTGTCCCTCGTGCCTGCATTGACGACGATGAAGAATTCATTTTCAGCAATCCTGTAGACGATCAGGTCGTCTATGACAGTCCCCTTGTCGTTCAGGAGGAAATTATAACGGCACGTTCCTGACTTCTGGTCGGCTACCGCCCTTGCAAGTATTTTATCAAGGGCAATCGCTGAGCCTTCGCCTTTTACACGAAACTCACCCATGTGGAAAATATCGAAGATAGAAGCAAGCGTTCTTGTGTGCTTGTGTTCTGCAATTATTCCTTCAGCATACTGGACAGGCATCAGCCAGCCTGCGAACGGAACCATTTTTGCGCCAAGGGCCAGATGCCTGTCATATAGAGGGGTTGCCTTCAGGTTGTTTGTCAGATTCATTGTTTCCTCAATTCTAATTTTTTTTACGCACAGTCATATGTTTAAACATTTGGACTTGCTGATAATTCCTGTTTTTGATTTAGTATTATTGATTCGACTTGGATGATTGATATGTTCGACTCCTTTATCCTCTTAAGGAGAACCTCGTCTGGGAAGGTATCCAAGTGAAGATGCGCACAAGCCGCCTTTGTACCCTCAAAAATTATATTGGACATGTCCTGGACGTTTATATTGGCCTGTTTGAGCGCAGTCAGGACATCAGCCAAAACGCCAACACGATCATAATGCCTTACAATCAGATCCGCTACCGCCGGCGATTTCTTGCACAAGTTCACGCAGTTGAGCACGTTTCCGGTCTCTTTGAATTCAATGATTATCCTCACTGCCTCTTCGGCAATAGCTCTCTGGGCCTGATCCGTTGAAGCCCCGATATGATGAGTTCCAAGCAGTCCCGGCAAGAAAATTATTTCATCATTGAATTGCTTGTCGTTTGAACCTGGCTCATTGGGATATACATCAAGGGCAACGCGGAGTTTTTTCTGCGCAACCGCTTCACGAAGGGCGACATGGTCAAGAATGCCCGCCCGAGCCGTATTTATCAGAATCGCATTTCCCGGGAGAGCCGAAAGGACTTCCTTGTTGATAATATTTGATGTTCCTGAGGAGCCTGCGATGTGCAGGCTCAAGACATCTGAACTCCTTGCAAGCGAAACCAGGTCGGGGGCAAATTCCACTCCAGCCGCCTTCGCATCTTCTGGAGTGAGGGACCGCGACCACGCAACCACTTTCATCTTCATTCCCTTTGCTCGTTCAGCAACTGCACGTCCGATAGATCCGAATCCGGCAATTCCAATCGTCTTGCCGGCAAGGCCGTCCGCCTTCGAATATTCCTTCTTGTTCCAGACGCCGGCCCGCAGGTCGACAACATTCTCTACAATACGCCGGTCAAGGGCAATCATCAGCCCAATGGTCAATTCTGCAACTGCATCCGCATTCTTCCCGGGACAATTTGAGACATAGATTCCGTGTTCGCTGGCAGCTACGACATCAATATTGTCCACTCCAGCTCCGGAACGCACAATCAACTTCACATTGCTTGCCGCATAAATGATATCCTTGGTCAACTTGTTGCTGCGGACCACGATTACATCGTATTTTGAAACTGCATCGCGCAGAGAATCCCCCTTGAGGGAAGATTCTTGCACGACATTGAGCGGGCCAAACACTTTTTTCAGAAGTTCAACCCCGTTTGATTCGAATGAATCAGCAATCAATATTTTCATATTATATGCCTCATATTTATTATTAAAATCCCCTGGACTAAATTTCGAAATCTATTATAAACTATTTGAACACAATGATCGCAAGATCAATATCCGCTTGCCATGTGCGGTACCTTTATGATACTTTGCTATTTATTGGAGGTCACCATGTGTCCCTGCCCAGTCTTTCATATTTTTTACGTAAATCTCTGGTCTTCTTTCCCTGACATACAGGCTCCTTCCTTCTCCCAGAGACGGTCCAACTGAAAGCCAATAGGTCCTGTGTTTTTTGTTCAGATCTACGAGAGCTTCTGCGTAACCTAGACTTTCTGTAGTCTCAGCAAGGATTTTCCCTGTACCGTCATAAATCCTCGATGGCACCGGTCTCTTCGGATCACCCTGCCATACTGACACGACCAGCGGAAGTCCATTGTCCATCGCCCTTGTTGGCCACATATGCTCAAGATGATTGAAGTCTCCATCACCTGCAAGAGGGAACAATATCATTTCCGCACCTTTCAACCTTAATATCCTCGAAGATTCACAGAACCAGTTGTCCCAGCAGGTAGTGAATCCGACCTTACCGAAATCCAGATCGAAAACAGTGAATTCGTTCCCCGGAAGTATTCCAGTCTCCATTTCAGAGAGTGTAAGATGCACCTTCCTGTATTTACCGGCAATCCGCCCCTTCCTGTCAAGTATGAAGGCGGTATTGTGATAGCGTCCCTTTGCCTTCTCATGGATTGTCGTTGCAATATTGCAGTTCAGTCTTCGGGCCCATGCTGAAAGATATTTTGTAAAAGCTCCGGGAATGGTCTCGCCTTTTTCCTCAAGCGGGCTGCGCACACAGCGGTCAAGCATGTTCTCAGGAAACAAAATCAGATCCGGATTTTTTACTTCTTTCCTTATTCTTTCAAGCAGTGCGCCTGCTTGCCGGATATTCTCCTCAACTGTCGAAGGGGAATTTGCCGGAATCACCTTTGTTGTCACAATTCTTACCGGCCTTGGTGCCTGGGCCTTCACCTTCTTGATACCGATATTCCTCCATTCAACCTTCATCTTCCGCCATTTTACGAAGAGTCTGATCTCTGCGAATTTCGCATTTTCAGGAGCTGTCAGAACCGACGAGAAAAGTATCAGCTTGCCGCCGGAGATCTCCGGATCAATGTATTCACGCTGTATCTGGGTTTCCAAAGCCACTGTCTTTTTCCAGGTGACGACGACACCAGCGTCATTGAAGACATCCGATGAGTCTGTAACATGCGCCTCAGCCATTATTCGGTATGAGGCTCCTGCTTCAATTGCGAAATCAGCAGTCCATAAACCAGCGCTGTCCGGGGATTTCAGTTCCGTAGACAGGGATGTCCTGCCCGCAGTGGAATTATCCTTGAAAACAGGAACTGCCACATTGTTTGGGTGTGACGACTGCCATCTTGCTCTGTTTATCATCTCAGCATTGTCCTTTTCATTATGTTGAAAATGTACTCATGTCCCTTGTGGTTAGGATGGATACCGTCATGAAGCAGCTTAAAATGCTCGTTCGGATTCACGTCGAGGATCTCCTTCTTCCAGATGGAATATATGTCTATGCATTCAATGCCAGCCTTCTTTACGGTCTCGGCAATGGCCTTCTCGTATAGGGGGAAATCCTTTCGCGACTGGATGCACTGGATTGCGCATCCGAAGTCGATGGGGTTCTGTGTCAGGATGACCGAGGGGATCTTCCTCTTCTTTAGGAATGCGCAGAGCGAATTCAGGCTAGTTTTGAAATCTACGAGCCCTTTTTCGCCATTGCTTGAATCGTTCATGCCGTACATCGCAGTAACAAAACCAGGATTGAACCTTTCTATCTGGTCCAGCGCAAATTCGAGATCTTTCGTTAAGTTGCTGCCACCGACTGCGGAATTCGCAATCATAAATCTGCTTTTCCCGAACTTCAGCCTAAGATGATTGTCGAAGTGCTGTAGATAGTTCGCATACCCCTCTGCGCAGTGGTTATACTCGGTGATGCTGTCGCCAAGCGCCAGCCAGACCGTATATTTATTTTCAGCAATTAGTTTATCAATTTTCATCGAAACTGACGTGTCCGTTGCTACTGAGTATCGCATCCACCAGGCCGTTGGACAGACACAGGGATCCCTTAGTATTCTTAATCACGAAACTTATCCTTTCAGGGGAACAACGTTCCTCAGCTTTCTTATCTTGTCATCATTTATCATTTTTTTCAGAAGCTCTACTGCCGTCTCTCCCATTTCGAAAAGCGGTTTGCTCAAGAGACAGCAAGGCGAGTCTTCCGAATCTCCATAATTTACGATTTCAACATCCTCTGGCACCTTGATCCTGCATTTTTCAGCCGCACGAAGTACGGATTTAGCAAGCACGTCGCCGTTGACTATTATTGCATCTGGTCTATCAGGCATATTCAGGAGATCTCGTGCTTCCTTATATCCGGATTCCTCGTCATTCTCACATGCCCTCGCATAATCCTTCCTGAACGCCAGGCCGGCCTTCAGCAGGGATAGCTTATAGGATTTCAGGAGTTTGTCGCCGCGTCTCGGCAGTTTTTCAGGATTTGCGCTGAGAGGCCCGCCTAGGATGGCAATCCTTTTTTTACCTTCCTGCAGGAGTTTCCTGAAGGAAATCTCCACTAATTTCTCATCCTCGGTGACGACTGTCACCACTTCGTCGTTAATGTAGTCGTGATCGACTAGTACCAGCGGCATCCCGAAACTCCTTATCGTTTGGATATCGTTTTCCTTGAGAGGCCCGGCCGCAATGAGCCCGTCAAACTGCCTTGTTGAAAACAGTGTGGAAATTATGAAGTTCTCCCTGCTGTTGATGCCTTTGTCATTTGTGGCGATCATGTGGAAATGGTATGAATACTTCATACATGCGCTTTCTATCCCGAGCAGCATCTGCGTGTAAAATGAAAGGGCACTCGAGTATTTACTGTAGAGCAATCCTATGTCGGTGGAGCTTTTCTCTTCCTCTACCGGTGTTTCCTTCCTGGGAGATTCGCTTACAAAAGTGCCTTTCCCGTGGCGACGGTAGAGGTAACCGTCGTTTACAAGGCAAGTGTATGCATGCCTGACTGTCATTGGACTAACGCCGTTGGCGTTCGCGAGTTCAAGCTCTGAAGGAAGCTTGGTTTTTGGTTCGAGCCTCCCTGACTTGATTTTTTCCAGTATTTCCTCTCTGATCTGATAATAGATCGGAACCGGAAGATTCTTATCGATTTTGGCAAAGTTTTTCATAGTCACCTCATTTTAGAGGTATACAGTCTTATATATTTGTGAAATTACAAATCAAAAAATCATATGCAGTAAATTCCACCGTTGATATCTATGGTCGCACCAGTTATGAATCCGTCGTATTCCGAAGCCAGGAATACTATTGTCCTTGCGACATCTTCAGGAGTACCCGCTCTGCCAAGTGGAATTCCCCTGATGGTCTCGTCGGCCGATTCCTTTGACGTGTGCGTGGCGTGGAATCGTGTGCCTAGGATCAGCCCAGGCGCGACTGCATTCACCCGGATACCCTTAGGCGCAAGCTCGTTGGAAAGAGCCTTTGTCCAGGTGAGTACCGCACCTTTGCATGTCGAATATACGAGGGATCCGGGATGACCGCCTTTCCTGCCGGCCAGGGAAGCCAGATTGATGATGCTGGCGCCATCCTGATTCTTCTCGAGATAAGGGAGTGATTCGCGGGTCACCATCATGGCTGAGGTTACGTTGATGTCGTATACCTTCTTCCAGAAATCAAGATCAATCTCATTAAGGTATTTCCTCTTAACCAGATCGCCGACATTGTTCACGAGAATGTCAATTCCACCGAGGAATTTCGCCGCTGCCGCCACCAGATCCTTTGCGTCCTGCTCCTTCGTTAGGTCGGCATGGAAGACATCCGCCGTGACACCCTTTGATTTTGCGAACTTAGCATTTTCCTCGGCAAGCTCCTTGCTTGCATAATAATGTATCGCCACATCGCATCCTCTTTCGGCAAGAGCTCTCGCCACAGCCTGTCCTATGCCCTGTTCCGCTCCTGTTACCAGAGCCTTTTTCCCTTTTAAACAACCCATCGCATATCTCCTGTTTTATAAAATTAGCTTCGATAATTTTAAGACTATGCATTCGTAATCCGAAATCTTTAACTCCTTGAGCTGAATTCCGTTCTTCACGGTTGTGAACTTTGCAGACTTCCCGCCAATAAGGCATTTAGCGGATATGATCTTAGAACCTGACGGAATCCCCACGACGAGTGAAAACTCCGTTTCAGCGCCGAAGTTCTCCTCATTGAGAACATGCAGTATCTTCATCCCTTCCTTTTCTGCGATTGACACAGATAGAGGACGAGGTGAATTAATTTCAAAAGGCAATTTCCTCCCAACATATTTTTTCAGCAGCAGGCTTAAAAATTCTTTGATCTCGATCTGTCCGTAGATGGAAAGCAGATCTTCGACAGGAGAATTGAAATATATGGACTGTCCCTTGCCGGTTTTTCTGACAACGACTGCCGGGAATCTCTTCTCGCCCTTCGGCCAGCAGACCGTATGTGCCGCGATTTCGCTCCCTATCATAGGTTTGAAGGGAATGAAGTCGCACTGAGGCATTAATGTTTTAGCATATTTGAAACCTTTCACCCTGTCTGACGCCTTGATATAGAATTCATATGCCTTGTCCAGCCACCTCAGCTCCTCCATGAGCCTGCGTTCCTCGCATTTCCCTTTCAGGACTTCAATTCCAAGAAGAGCTTCTATCTTTGATTCCCTGTCTCTGGTTCCAGTATTGCGGCTTCCGGAAACAAGGAGAGTTCCGCCTTCTTCAACGAATTCCTTAAACTGCAACGACAGCTTTCCGCTTATCTTGAGTGAGGATGGAACACATATGATCTTGAATGAGGAGGCGAATGACTTGTCGTCCATCATGTAGTCCGGAAGGACCATCGCAGGGATTCCATTCGCATGAAGACACTTATATATTTCATATGCATCGGGATTGATCTTCATCAGGGCATGGAAGTCGACAGTCGCCTGGGCTTTTCCTCCGGGGAAAAGGACGGCTGAGAATTTCGCCGGGGAGGAGCCCCGTGAAAATTCTTCCAAAGATTTCATCCTGGACAAAGCTGATTTCATGTAATTAGAATTTTCGCTTTCGTAGAAATACCTTCCGGCATATGCGACAATCGGCGTGGCGCACATGGACATGGTTCGGTACGCCTCAAGCGCGCTTTCCTTCTCGAGCCTTATCGAACTTAGCCTCGGCCACCACCTGTGCTGTGTCGTGTAGTTCCAGACGATCTTCTCTTGAACAGCTCCGTAGCTGAATCCCTCGATTCCACCGGCATCCGTCTCCGTCAGGAATCCGTCTATGAGCTTTATCATCGCCCTTTCGTTGTCCAGCCCTGTGATCTTGACCGCCGTCCTGTTGATTATCAGGGGAATGTCCTTCCTCGATTTCGTGATATCCCTGATCTCAGAAAGAATATTTGCGAGCTTCTCATTTATCCAAGAAAGATATTTCCCGCCTTCAGGCGTGTTCATGACGCATTTCCCGTCAGGCATTTTGTTTACAGGCAACTTGAGCCCCGTCTCGGAAAGATAGAGATCCTTGCAGGCCTTGCACTGGCAGATCGTCTTGTGATGGGCCCAGCCCTGATAAGGACCGTCGAGATAGATGCCGTCAGGATCGTAATTGTTGACAATCTCCCTCACGATGCCTAATATGGCCTCGTGGTATTTTCCGTTCATGCATGTGGGGACGATCTCGAGTCCGCCGAAATGTTTGACCGACTCGACGAATTTTCCGCCGTCGCCTAGGAACGCCCATTCGGGTTTCTTCTTCCAGACGATTTCCGTGGGTAGGGCATGGGAGACGGGGATATATACGATAATCTTAATTCCGTTCCTGTGGGCCAAGTCGATTGTTCCGCCCAGAAGGTCCTGTCCCTTCAGATTCGGATGGCATGGCATGATCTTGCTTGGATAGAGTGCCCACTTGCCTATTGAACCGAAGCGGATCACGTTTGCGTTCATCTTTTTTGCGACAGCTATCCCGTCTTCCGAAGTGTATTTTAATTCAGGAGTGAACGGAGGCCAGTATGCGTCATACAGGAAAGTCCTGGATCTCCTGAGCCATTCATATGTGTTTTTCATGACAGTCCTTTGTTTGTTTAAATAACATATGGTCTTATATAAGACATGTCAAGTATAATTATCGGCAATCTTCAAAGGCATGCGATGTTTAATCTAGCTTATAATAGCTTCTAATTCAGATCAAGGACGAAACATGCCGTTCCATAAAGGTTTTTCTAAGTAAATCAACTGAAGTGAACAGATGGCTGAACCAGCCTGATCTTATGCCAGCTTCAATATTTTCCTCTCTATCGTCGGAATAGAGAAACGGTCTACCGTATTTTATTTCGAAAGCCTCATACATCTTTCTTTCAGGTTTTGAAGCGCCGACTTTATAGCTGTAAATTCCTCCTGCAACGCAATCGGTCAGCTTCAGATAGTCGAAGATACGTGAAATATGTATGCTGGAGGTATCGGAGAAGAATATGATCTCATATCCGAGCTCCCTCATTTCACCCAACAGTTCATGCATCCCCGGAATTTCATCTCCGAGAATAAGATTCCAGTTCTCAAGAATTTCCTTGTCTGAAAATTGTTCCCTTGTTTCCCTATGCATGCATTTTATCCATTCGCATTCAGATATTTCTCCTCTTCCAAGTCTTTCAGCAAGGCGGAGTATCCGGTCTGAATGTCTTTCATCTCCAGCACATCCGAGGGCGTAGAAGCACCTCTCGAATCTCAGTTTTAGGCACACGTTTCCTATGTCCAATGCAATAAATTTATTCATAGTTGATTCTTGCTGGAGCACAAATGCCAGCCAATAAGCAGTATGACGACTTTAGTTTTTTCTGCTTTCGTCATAATTTCCTTTTTATACCGTCCTCTGCGCTGGAAATTCTTCCGATAAAAGTTTCACCGCGTTTCAGATTTATACGAGCTTTTCCATTCTTGGATTTGTATTTTTCGGAACCATAAAGATCCGCAATCTCGAAATCCTCCCTGAGCGAAATATTCCGGATGCCTGCCTCTTTTGCGCGGATTCCAATGATGTCACTGTTTGTGTATAGCGCATCATCCGAATCAAGTACTGGCTTTAATCCGCCCCATACTAGTATTCTGCGCATTATATTGTGGGGAACCAGGGGGCAGGAGATATAGACGCTTTTCCAGCTGTCGAATTCCTTCACGGCAAAAGCAGGACGTCCGGAATGGCTGTTGACACCCAGTATTGTCGCGTCCTTGTCGACGCAGAAGAATTCCGGGGCTGCGGCATTGATTGCTGAGAGAGATTCCTTCCCGGGTTCATAAACGGATGTGAACTGTCTTAAATCCTCATTGGAGAGTCCACGGGTAATAGGATGAGTGAAGTCGGTAATTTTCACATCAATCTCCTTTTTCTCCAGGGACCAGTCAAGTTTGATACCGGTCAGTTCTGAGGAGTTTTCCGGATTTGGAACATCATTTCTGTATAGACCCGGAGCATAAAGCCATATCAGGAGATTTCCGTCCTTCTTCAGGTTCTTGTCAATAAATTTCCGGTCTTCGTCATCAATGGCGCATGTATTCAGGAAAAGATACGCTTTTGAAGGTGGGGCACTCGGCAGGTCTTCCAGGAAGTAAACTTCCCATGGCAATCCTATCCGGTTGAAATGCTCCTGCACCTGTATGGTTGTATTTGAGTGGCAGATCATGCTGCACGATGAAATGTAATCATAGGCTTTGGTAGAATAAATGATGTTCAAGACGTCGAACAGGTGGATGGCAGGGCAGGGATTAGGCTCGCTGATGAGTTTCCTGTAGATAGTGGCGCATCTGCCTATTGTTTTCATGATGTCCGGATGGTCATACCAGCCGCGTCCGAAATCGTACCACCATAGTCCGGTGCCGTGGCACATGCAGATGACGAAATTCCTCTTGATCGCCTCAAGCGTCTCCGCAAGATCCGCCTCTCCTGTGAGCATGTGCGAGTATTCGCCGATTTCACCCACGCAAGTCCTCTGGTCGTTCTCACTGATAAATATCTTGTCGGATAGGTTTATCGAACCTGGAACGGTCCTCAGATTCGCATCGGCTTCAGCCGTGTTGAATCGCCTGTAATAATGATAAGGTGAAGTTGCGATGTCTATACTTCTGACACCCTTCAGTATCTTGAGGAATGAGTTCTGGTGATATTCGCTGTCTAGGTCCTGCATATATTCCCGCATCAGATAGCCGATGAACATGCCCACTGCGGACCTGCCGTCGGATGCATCCTTGACAGCATTCGCAAAGCAGGAGACAGTTTCAACGAAGGAATCCTGCCAGTACCTGTAATATTCAATCGTATCCCAGCTCTGGTTGGGATCCCGGAATATCCCATATTTCGAAATGTGCCGTCTCACGAAATTTGGGGGAACAGCCTTCCCTATCTGTGCAGGCGGGATTTCCTTTGCCAGCTTCATTGCATTGTCGGGATCGAGGAAATTATGAAGGTCGTTCCCTGCTTTGACTGTTCCGGTGGCAGGAACCCTGATCTCGTCAGAGGAAATATTTCCGAGACATTCCCATTTATTTCGGCGTTTCGAATCGTCTCCTCCATATTGCTTTTTCAGCCAGGAACGGAAATCCCGCAACGCCGGCCTGCTCAAATCCTCCCAGCTGCATCCATTGTCATTGCTGAAAGACACCCATTCGCCGTATTGGCCGCAGCAGATGAAACAGCCGAAGAAGTTTCCCCTGTATACGCTTTTACGTACATGTTCGATGAAGTTTTTCAGGACATTGCACAAGTCCCTGCGCCATTTTTCGGACTGCCAGGACGCGCCGTACATCCTGCGGTTGAATCCTCGCACTGAATACTTGCTGTTTGCATGCAGAGGATCATCGTTGAAGACATAGTTCGCCTTGAAGTTGCTTCCGTTCCTGTAAACCTTCATTTCATCCTGGTTGTCTGCATCCCACCATGCCGGGGTCTGTAGGAAAACACGGGGATAGAGCAGGCCTTGAGGATCGTTTTTCAGGATTCGTTCGGCAAGTCTGTCAAAACTGGTCCAGTCAAACCTACTCTCATCCTCCCATCCGAAGACCAAAGGGTATAGGAAGTGATGGATGTTGATATTCCTCTCGGAGAACTTCCTGGAAAGATCATCCAGTGCCCTGTCGTATGGGTTGAACGCATATGCCAGCGCCGGTATAATCTGACCGTCGACATCTAAGGCAGCATAACCGTTCCTACGGCATACTTTGACCTGTGGAAGTCCAGGTCGTGGCGGCAGGACTGAGAACTGGGATGACACAAGCTTCTTGTTCTTTTCGTGAAGCTCCGCATGGTAAATTCCTTCCGGAAGTGATTCGACAGGCAATGACATTTCATTTTTGCAGTCTATACTGAAAGATGACAGCGTAGTGCCTTTCTCATTCTTCACCGTCAAATTCAGGGAGGGCATTTCCCTGCCTCCGCCTCTTTGCCAGCAGGAACATCTCAATCCGGAATCTTTCCTGGTGACATATCCTGACAGCTCCATTCCATAGGCAAGCCTGTCATCTTCATCAGATTTGAGGACATCAATCATGCCTTTGATAAAACACTTGAAATCCTTCATAGTCCAGTTCTCATCCGGGAGGAAACCTGCCTGGACGAACCTGCCGTTTATCTCCCGGGAAAAACCGGGTTCGACTATTGCAAGATATTCATCCATGTCATAAGCGGTTGAGCTGTCTTCTGGAGATCGTCCGACAACTTTCCTCCGGCCGGTATACAGCGGATTGAGCGTGCCCGTGAAACGTTTGCATCCGAACTGCGTCTTTCCATGGAAATATTTTGCCAATCCAGGTTCAATGTTGATGGAATAATTTCCATTGGAAAGAACCGACTTGTCCGGGACTTCCCAGAAGCTCAAACCAAGTTTGCCGGTTGAAATTGATGTGAACGACCAGCGCCAGCGGTCTCCAAAATCAAAAGGATCATTCACTTCCCATTTCCCGCATTCCTTCCTGCAGGGAGAGCTAAAGGGTCCGGTTCCCAGAGTGATGATGTCCTTTCCCTTTCTGATGAAATCAAGGATCTTCGGCCAGCTGTCATGGGGGAAATATCCTCCATAAGGGAAAATCAGGACATCAAAATGCTGATCAAGCCGGTTTGTTGACAGGAAAGAGCTGTCAGCCAGAAAAAAATCCGGGTATATCTGCTTTAGTCCGGATCCATGCTTTCCGAAGAAGAACTCCTTGTCCATGAATCCGGGTTCATAAAACATGCCTGTTCTAAATTTCATGTTTTGCTTTTTGCTTGTCTGTGCCTGATCCGTTCCAGCGACACCTGTACAGGGCTTGGTGGAATCTCTCCAGGTTTTCTGTTGCGCTCAATTTGTTCAAGTGACTCAAATAGCGCAAGGCAGGCCTTTTCGTATGGAACCTGCGCAAGTTCCGAAATCAGCCTGCTCGCGCGATCAATCAGTTTTTTGTTGCTTGTTTCAACAAATGCCATCCAGTTTCCTTGAACCCTGCCAAGACGTGCACAGGTTCCGGTGGAAACAGTGTTCAGCAGCATTTTCACTGCCAGCCGTGTCCAGATATCCAAAGGAGACTTGGGCAACCGGCATGGTATGGTAAATGAAATACCTATGAAGTCTGAAGGAGCCTTGTCCATGCCGATAAACAAACCGGCCTTCTTCCGATATTTCGCTGAATGTTTTGTAAATCCTGAGAGCAGAGGACTGCTGCCAGATGGATCTTCCTCTCCGGCCATCACAAGGATGGCAGCGTTCGACTCCGGATAATGACGGAAAACGTCGTCCTCGTTTCCAATCTGGTATTTCAGTATCTCGCTGACACAGAGATTTGGCGACTGCTTGAGAAATTCTTGCGAAGCTCCCATCTCCCTGAATGTTTCCTTTGTCCAGTCAAGTCCGCGGGGGGGGCGGTGAAGCAGCCGTTCCCAAGCCTCCGTTGTCGGATGGATAGGATTTTTCACAAAAGCCCAGGAGGGAGGAGAAATGCGATCATCGCACTTACGGAACGGGGGAAGACGGAACGTCGGGGCTCTTTCGGTAGTGTCGGTAAGAATGTCCAGCTGATATTCGTCGGCGAAATATGTGACAAGTCCCTTCTGATGATATACGGACTCCTCGAATTCAATCATTCCGGCCGCTGCAGTAATCGCTTCAGGACTTCGGAGGGAATTTAAAATACCTGAGAAATGTCTTGAATATGCAACAGTATCCATATCATTAAAACTAAGCAGATCGAGTTCCTTTGATCCAATCGTATCCTGCAGGTAACGTTCAAGACCGAGTTCAAGAGCAGTTCCGACGGCCAGAAGCTCCATCGTGGTCGCCTGCATGCGGGTTGAACCTGCAATAGCCATGGGGCCCGATGCCAGATCGAGTACGGTGACCCGCTTGTCATTTATGAGCTCCCTGGATCTTTTAACCCGTCTGGACAATATCTCAGAGGGATTGTTGAAAACAAAGAATACTTCGGCGCCAACATCCAGTCCATGCCTTGCCGTCCCGATCACAGATGAAGTTTCACCTCCTTCAGAGATGGCCACCACGACGTCTCCGGCTCCAACTCCGGCCTCCATGATCTGGCGACTCCCGAATTCCGCATAATCTTCAAATCCTTCAACAGAGCGGATCAGCGCATGGTCTCCGGCGGACATTATGCTGAAGACGTTTCCCTCGCGATCTGAAATTCTCCTGAAGCTATCCGGATGAAGAGACTTCCCGTTTTTCCAGAACCTCCGCCATACCGTTTCGAGCAGGATGCACAGGCGGCCTGTAGCACCGCAACCGGACAGGAATATCCGCCGGTTGCCAGCAAGACATCCGTGTATCGAGCTGACAAGCCGGGAGAATTCTTTTCCGTGAAAAACCTTGTCAGCGATCGGCGGCAGTTCATCGTCCACTTCGCGGAGCATACGGACTCCGTCGGCAGTACTGGAAATAATCGTTGTAGAGAAACCTCTTGTTTTCTGATGAGACTGCTCAGTCAGCAGTTCCCCGAGATGGAATTCAGTTTCATTTTCTATGAAATGACTGGCTTTATCTTCTGCAGTCTGCATGTTTTCCGTTCCTTTCCAAATATTTATAAATCAGTAATTGTTCTTGAATAAACTTCTTGATGATGTTTCGGAAGTAGTTTGATAGAATTTATCAGATATGAAATTGACATGCCCATCATAGAACAACACGCAATAACCTTTCGGATTATGCCATGACTTTACAGTTATATCCCAGTTTAAAAGATCTGAAATCAGAAACTGGCTAGAGGGAGTATATCCGGACAGAACCTCTTGAATACGCCTGTATTTCTGATTTGGCGGCTGTAGGGGAAATGGTATATAATAGCCGTAGCTGCTCAAATCCTTCCATTTTTTAACAGTGTAGAGTTCATTATAGACACTGGGACAGTAATAAGTGTCCTTGCTGGCTATATAATCAGGATTATATTCCCCGTGCTGGGCTGTAGCCCTGTCGCTACCATCATCCCAGTAGGCGACATTTACCACGAATGCGATTTTGGGATAAGTAGCACCGCGGCCGGGGAGGAAATCCTTGTTGTCCTCAGCGTAGGAATGTGTGGCTATGCCGAACTGCTTGAGGTTGTTGATGCACACAGTGCGTCTGCCCATTTCCTTCGCGGTCTGAAGAGCGGGAAGAAGGAGAGCTGCAAGAATAGCTATGATTGCGATTACAACCAATAGTTCGATAAGGGTGAAGACTTGCGCCTTTCCCCAATTCACTACGGGTAACTCAATCATAGTGAATGGAATAGAATCTCCTTTTCCATTCTTTTTCATTGCCCCTCCCTTTTTGTAATAGTTTAGTGCTTAAAAGTTGACCCTTTGACATTCATGATGACGAACAATTTTATGAGAGGGAAGTGACGGCTTGCCTCGGGCCGTGTCCGGCTTTGGGTCTGTTTACTCAAACGATGCTTGCTCATTTCTCCTCCAATCCGAGTTCTGTTGCAATGAACTTGTCACGCTCTTTGACCCAGTCAGGAGGCACTTTATGCCCGGCTTTCGGCATGTTAAAGAAAGTCTTTTCTCCCGGCAAGGCGTTGAAGGCAGCATAAACCGATGATGGCGGGCAGTTGGTGTCAATGAAGCCCGCCGATACCAGCGCCTTGGCGTGAATCGTGTACGCAAAATTCACGCAGTCATAGTACCGAGAAGCGGCAAGAGCCTTCTCGTCCGGTTTGTCGTTGGCGTACGACACCCATCTTGGCCAGCCGGCCAGCCGGCCTACGATTGGCCCGCTGTGGTCGCAAAGCGCAGGCACATTGGCGGCGAAAGCTGTTACCCGGGGGCACAGGTAGGCCGTTACAAAGGACTGACCTCCTCCCATGCTAGAGCCCTGAACGACGAATTGTTTTTTATTCCACTCCGGCCTTGAGCTGATGTACTGTGCAGTGCGGTAACAGGAGCAGAACATGCGGAGAAAGTATGTCTTTTCTCGGTCCGAATTGCCTATGTGGTTCCATCCCTTGAGAGTGCTATTTTCCAGTTCCTTATAGTATTGTACCGGCTGACCGTTTTCAATGTCGTGCGCATTGATGTCAATAGCCATTGCGCCGCGTTCGGCATAGCCTGTCACTGTACGAGTGCCTATCGAATAGATGCCAGCGGCATTGACGAACATGATAATAGGATAGGGCCCGTTCCCTTTTGGCTTTGAGAAGTAGCCCCGGATTTTGCTCCCGTTGATGCCGTCCAGAGTAATGGCATACGTTTCGATCTTCTGGTTGGTGGCTTCGGGCACCGGAACAAGGACTTCATTAAACAGCATGGCATCCATGGATGTCTTCATTGCGTTCCAGAAGGCGTCAAAATCCTCCGGCTTGGGTAGCGATGGCTTCAATTTCTCAGGTTCGCATGCCGCACCTGCCAGCGTTGGCGTGTCATCCACGTCTGGAGCCGTGATCTTTAAAAGGACAAAAGAGGGTCGTTCCCATTCATGTTCCACCGTGAAGCTTGTTTTGCCGGGGGAGAGGACCTGATCTCCCTCCGCGCAGGGCTTGGCCCGCCCGTCTTCACGCAGCGTGAAGTGTACCTTGACCTCCTTGCTGAAAGAGTCCTCCAGTGAAACGGTGAAGACAACCTTTTCTGAGACCTTGTATATGGCTGAAGGGCGATCTGTATTGACCGCGATCTTGTTGGATGCTTGTGGCGCCCCCTGTGAGTGAAATTGTATCACTCCGCATGACACGGCAAATAAAATCAAACAATGAAGATGTTTTCCGGCTTTCATCATTTTCTTCATCTTAATCTTTCTCCATAATGTTGTTCATCTAATCGCGACTATTTGCTGACCTTGTAATAGTAATCCAAATTGCCATTGACTCCCTGCATGATGGACTTCTGCGACATCCATGAAGCATGCCCGTCGACCCATCCGAAATTTATCCCCTTGCTGTGACGATTTCCAACGGGGGGAACAGGAGTGGTCGAACTGGGCGAGTAAATAAATCCGAGTTGCCAGTCTCCGGTTGTATACCAATCAGTCGCATCGCCGAGTTCTATTGTTTCAACAGGTATTTTTACCGTGAGCAGATTCACATGATCAGGAGCCCAATGGCCAAGATAATAAAAATTCCAGCCATAGCCTGAATGATAAACCTTGTTCACATCCCAGCGGTCGAAAAGAGGGCACAGGAAGATTCCGGCGTTTTTCCCATACCAATTATTTGGATTGCCGGGATATACATATTCGATCAAATATAAACTCCTCCATGGATAAGCCCCTCCTGCTACCGGCAACCAGCCGCTGTTGTCGCCGGCATAGAGACAGGAGGCGTAGCATAATTGCTTGATGTTGCTCATGCATAACACCTCTTTTGCCTTGTCTTTTGCCGCTTTTAGGGCCGGCAAAAGCATTGCAATCAGAATCGCGATGATGGCTATGACAACCAATAGTTCGATAAGGGTGAATGACAAGGATTCTCCTTTTTCTTTCTTTTTCATTGCCACTTCTTTTTTTCATGCTTCCAAATGATTGACTTCGGACAGATCACTTTTTATACACACTTATCGCAAGCAGGATAGGAATGGCATCCGTTTTGCCGCTTTCGACGACAATCGAGGATATCCTCTTCGCAGGATAAGGATTCGTCCATTCCAGGATCTGTAGTCCGCGCTTCTTCGCGACCTGGTCGGTTTCAGTCTCGGTGTTAAGGGTCAGCAGGACTCCTTTTGCCAGCTCGCAATCGCCGGGAGCCCACCAGTCCCTTATATGTTTTCCCCCGAGAGCCTCTACGATAGCCGAAGTCTTGTCATCATAAATTATCCTGTATTTTATGATGGGCTTGTCTTGAAGGCTGCCCTTGTTGTACCAGGCCGCAGTATGCAGGAAGAATACCTTGTCGGCGTTGGAACCGACGGTGATCTCCTTTGTCGCCTGAGGGCATTGCGGCGAATTTTTCTGCGAATACAGGACGATGCACGAATTTCCTCCGTTGTCCTCTGGCTTGATTATGTCAAACGGGACCTGCTGGAAAGTCTGGATTCCCATCTTAATGCCTCGCAGATCACTTTCCGGTCCTTGATCCGTCCATCCGCCTTTTCCATCTCCGGCAACATCATCCCGGAAACCGCGGTTGGATTCCTTTTTCAAGTTGACTTGTACGAATTTGTCAGGGGAGTATTGGTTCTGGGAAGTGTTCCTGTATATGTCGATTTCAGCGCCGAGATTTGTCGCCAGGGCATGCAGGAATGTGGACATCGCATATTTCTGTGCGAGCCCATGGGGGGGCTCCCAGTTGATCCTTTCAATGAGCAACGATCCCTTTCCACGCTTAGATTCAAGGATGGCGCCGCCTGTGGCAAGAATTGAAATTCCTGAACCGTTGTCGCATTCCCAGAGCTCATCAACCGATTCCTTCTCATAGATCAACGAGCTTGAAATGCCGGCAAGTGCAGCACTTTTGTGCCCTTCTGTCGTTATCCTGACCGCTCTTTCTTCGGGTTTGCTAGGATATTTCGAGGTTGTGAACTTATGTCCGGTCAGGCGTTCAGCCAGCTTTGGCGAAGATCCTTTTCCCTGGTGGAGCCACAACGTATTACCCGCTTCCGCAAAACGCGCAAGCGCATCGGCATCCTGGTCCGCACGCGACTTGTCGGTCACCAGCACAATACCGTTGTCAGGAACTTGTTCCGTAAGAGAACAGATTATTCCACTGTCTTTCATTGTCTTGAAGATGTCCTTGTCCCTCAGCACGTATAACGGCTTGTATTCCACAGGCCCCCTCTTTGAGAACCTGTCAAAAATGTTCTGAAGGAGCTTCCCGCAGACTGGCTCGCTCTTGAACTTGCTTATCAGGTCGAGCGAGCATTCAATGTAGAAGCCCTTACCATAATAGAGCTCCTGGAGCGGCGTGAAATAGGTGTTGTCACACTCTAGCACGGAGTGGAAATTCCCGCGGATGAACATCATCGGCGCATTCATGGCGACTGAATGGGACTGCGCCCAGTCGGGATGATTCCAGTATATTAGCTCATTTGCGCTTATCCCGTTCAAGAGAGGATGCCCCGGGCTCGTTATGAAAGCCCTCTCCTGGGTTCTCTGGGTTTCAATGTCAGTCCGTTCAAGAGGTGCATAGTTTTTCATGTGTTTCTGGGAAAAGACAAGTACCTTCCCTCCGCCACGGACATATTCATCGAGAATTATCGGCACTTTTGTGTCTTCGCCAAATGCGTTCTGTCCGATCATGATAAGTGATGGAGCTGTGGCTATGGCATCGGGAATAGATGGCTTCGAGCTGAATTTGATCTTGTTCTCTTTCAGGAGATTGGAAGTGAAACCGGACGGATCATAGACAACAATGCTGAGACCTTCAGTCACCGTCAAGCTCTGGCGCGGATAAACTGAAATATCAAAACTTTCCTCATGCACAACGACTCCGCTCTCCTTTTTCATTGAAATGACGAGGTTCAATTTTCCACAAGAGGCCGTATCAGGCACGGTGAATTCAATCTTTTTAAATAGGATCGATGCCGGTGCTGACTTGATCTTGAATGAACCTGATGCGCCGGACTTGTCCATTCCTGATGTCTTCCAGGAAATTTCATATTCATGTTCCTTCAGATCATCGTTCACAGCATATAGGTCATATGAAAGGTTGGACTTGGAATAGAAATTCCTGTATTGCTGTTTTAGGAAGAATCTTTCCGGTTTCATAAGCTCCCTGCATCTCGATATCATCGGAGCGTCGCGGTCCGTAAGGAAAAGGCCGAAGCCCGGAATGATGTTCCATGGGGCGTAACCTGAGACATCCAGCCCTCGCAGCACCGGAATGGCGATGGTATAATATTCGAGTGCGGCTTCAAACTTGTATTTTTCCGCGCCTTTTACGTACTGGTAGTTTACATCCCCTTGTTTTGTATCTTCAAAGACTTCCTCTCCGATGAAGCGTGCGCCTGCGCTTTTGGGCTCATTGTACATCCAGTAGAGGGTTTCCCCGAGGTAAAGGGGCTTTTGACGGTTCCAGCGCCATTTTGTAGCGCCCGTAATTCCATAGGGCCTGCCCATAGGATTTTCCAAAACCGCCCAGCTCGAATTTGGAGGGCAGCTGCGCGAATCGCCACCATGCATATCCACTATCGCCGCGGCTCCAAACAAATCTCCATCTCCGCCGTACTTGACCGGCCTGGTCGGATCTGTCCTGGCGCAGACATCGCCGATATATTCCTTGTAGAATTTCGCAGTTTTGAGAGGAAGTTCGTTTTCTCCATAGGCAAGTCCCTCGTTCTCCCCTTCCCATATTATTATTGAAGGATGGTTTCTCTCTTTTTTGACCAGATTCACGATGACTCTTCCGGCATTCTCGTAAAGTTCCGGGTTCTTGAAGTCATATTGATCCTTGTAGAATCCTACAGGGAAGTGGGATATCACAAGAAGGCCGAGTTCATCGGCCAGATCGTAGTAAAATTCCGGGTGTGGCCGGTGTACCATCCTCGTGCAGTTGAAATTCGCCCACAGGATGGACTCCATTTCAGCCTTGGCACCTTCATATGGCTTTCCATAATACGGATTATTGTTCCAATTCTGCCGTCCAGGATGGTAGCCGATATGTGTTGGAAGTTCCCTGAGCCTTATCTGGACGCCATTGAGGTAAAAGGAGTCCTTGACGATTGTGAATTCCCTGAATCCGAAGCGAGTAGTGCAGGAATCGGCCACGGCTTCCTTTTCCATCAGCTCCGTCTTCAGATAATAGAGATTCGGCTTCCCGACACTCCAGAGCTCGGGATTCTCCCACTTCTGGGAGACCGTGACCGTCTGTTCAGCAGACGGGGCAAGGGAAATATTCTTGTCGGGGAGCGTCAGCACGGTTTTGCCGGATTTGTCATTTACTGAGGATTTCAATGTCAGTTCCACGGGCTTGGCTGAGGAGTTGACCGCTGACACATCGGCTTCAATTGTCTTATTGGAGAGCGATGTCCTTACAAACACATTGCCGACAGATATAAAAGGAATGACGTCAAGGGAGACACCCTGCTGAATACCCCTTCGGGATCCATACAGGAAAGCCTTGATGCTTGAAGCGCTGGCAGTGTTGAATCCTGCATTTTTTGGCGGAACGTTGCCGTAGGCTTTTTCTTCAAGGGCTGCAAAATTGTCGCCGACAAAGATTTCAAGCGTGTTGTTCCCTTCTTTCACAAGTTTTGTGATCTCAACCCTCACCGGGGCGAATTCGCCGAAGCTTCTGCCTGCCTCTTTCCCGTTCAGGAGGAAGACGCAGGAGAAGCTTATCTCGTCAAAGTTCAGGATCAGTCTTTTGTTCCTTGCGCTTTCCGGAATTTTAAATTCCACGCGATACCAGGCCGCATGCTCGGGTGTCCATGCGTCGCTTGGAAAATCCTTGACGGGCACATCGACTTTTGATACCTTTTCCCATTTTACAGGATACTTGAATAAAGACTGGGGAAAGTTGCGATCTGTTCCCACTTTCATCAGGTCCCATTGCCCGTCAAGGTTATAACGAGAGCGTAAATCTCCCCTTTCAATCATCCGATTCGGCTCGGATGTGTCGATGAAGGCCGGCGCATCCGAGCTCGCTATTTGAGATTCAGCGGCATTCAGTACCGTTGCCGCAACTGAAAAGATTAATGCGGCAAAATGCGGTTTAAAAAACGGACTTAAGACTTTGCCTGTAATGAAATTCATAGTCTTGGTTTATCCTCGCAGTTTATTTCGCTGGTTTATCTTTGACCTCGATTGTCACCGTGTATGACGAACCGTATTTCTTTCCGCCTCTTTCGTCTACAATTTCAGCAGGAGAATTGTTGAATTCCAGAAGTAGCAGGGATGAATTTTCCTTCCTGTTGTCAAACAAGTAAGCCTTTATTCCTTCAAAGGTAAATTTGATGATGCAATCTGTGCCTTCGATTTCAATTGTCGATGCACCTTGAACCAGATTTCTACTTTTCTTAACTTCTGGAACCTGTTTCTGTTCACCGCCATCACTAGAATATTTCGGAACGCCGATAATTGAAGTGTCCAGCCTGAACCCGGATCCGCACCGTTTCCACAGTCCTGCCGTATCGGTTTCAACACTGCAAGCCAATCTTATCTTGCCCGAAGCATCAATGGTTGTTTTTACGTTGAAAGAGCTCGTACCTTCAAGCTCTTTAGATTTGAGTATGCCTTTTGCGGTAAAAGTCAAGGCTTCCGGAGTATCCTCGGATTCCATCTTCATTTCCTTGCCCCATGCCTGCGGGACCCATGGTTTCCATTCGTCCTTCGCGGAGCCGGTGGTGCATATACCGGAATTCGCAATAATCTTCTTTCCCTTGTAATTGATAGTTTCCAAAACGCCGGTGTTGGTGATTTTGATTTCCAAATCGCCTTTCTTAATGTCACCTCCGCTGAACGGTTCCGCGGAAATTGCCGAGGATAAAAGTCCCAAAGCAACAACACACGACACAAGACATTTTGGACTCGCAAACATTCTTTTCATTTTCATTACTCCTTTATGGTTAATTTTAAATCATTCCTTAATACCGTGGCCGCCAAGTGTCGTAATCCGTAAGTGGCGCACTGCCTGTAAAAGCTTCAGGATACGGATATGTGAGCGTGTGCCCGTCACAAAAAAGATAATTTGCCTTCATCTGGGCATATGAGCTCGCTCCCCCGTGGCGGAATATATGCCGAGCCCTGGAACTGTTTGTTATGTCTCCGCTGTAGGTTATCGTCCCGGAGGTCGTCCCCTGCTTGTCCCCGAACAGCGGTGTCACCGAAGGTCTTGTAAGTTGGGAGAACTTGCAGTAATCCCTTCCACCGGCACCGGAATAGTCGCCGAATATGGTGTTGAGCCCGTATGTCGAATAAAGATAATTGTTCGATGGATTTTCCTTGTTTGAAGGGCAGTTTAGGACAGGGACATATTTGTTGGAAGGATGTGATTCACTGGCAACATAGGAGTAGAAACCTTTCATGTAGTTGTTTGTGGCCGGATCTCCAATATACATGACATGCTCCTCATAGTCGATGCTGTAGTTGAGCGTTCCAAGATATATCTGCTTTAGATTGCTCATGCAGCTGATCAGCTTGGCCTGTTCCTTCGCGTTTTTCAGGGCCGGCAAAAGAAGCGCCGCGAGAATTGCGATTATCGCAATCACAATCAGAAGTTCTATCAATGTGAACTTTTTCATTTTCGCCAGGCTCTTTTTTTATGATCATTCATTTGAAAAGATTTATATTATTTGCCCGCCACGCCGGTCATTGTGACGAAAACGACCGAGTGTGGCGGCAAAGTGCATGTCAAGGTGTTCTGCTCCAGACCTATGGGCAGATCGGAGACAAAATCCTCTTTCTTCTCAAGAAACGGATGCGCGTCGGGATTGGAACTCGATAGCGCAACACCTGCCGATTTTGCGGCAGTGAAATTTTTCATGTCCATGCTCAATGGGATTTCCCTGTTCCATGAGCCGTTTGCGACAATCAGAAACAATGAATTTCCATCTTTGCTCATTGTAACAACCAAGGGGGTGAGAGGTCCGGAAAAAGTCTGTTTTTTCTTGCTTTTGTAAGGTTCGCCTGGAGATCCGCTGTAATAAGGAGCAGTACCGTCCAAATCAAGCGCCAGCTCCCCCAGATGACGGTTGAAATAGTAATGTACCCAGTAAGGCATGGCGATCTTTCCGGGATCCTTCCCCAGATGAGCGAATCCCGGGCGGTTCGGATATGAGAAAAGCGACCAGGCACCCGCGCCACGGACGAAATTTTCACGGACATAATAGATCAGCCTTACCGCCCTATATAAGGCACCATGGATATTTGCATTCCTGCTGAGATCATCGGTCTTTTTACCCTTGGGAGCGATGCTGTGCAGCCCCCATTCAGTGTCATACTGGTATACAGGTTTTGCAGGATTATACTTTTTAATAAGTTCGGCGTTATGAAGGATGCAGTCAAGGCTGCGGAAATTTCCTGCAAGCACTATGCCTTCAAAAGGAGTTGCGTATGCATCTGAAAAATCATAATAATGAGCGGAAATCCAGTCGTAGTGTCCGGCAGCCTTTTCCAGAAGCATTTCGTGCTTGAACTCCAGGTCATTCGCACGTTTGAGGGCCATCCCGATCTGCGCGTCGGGTTGGATGGACTTGATGGCTTTGCTTATCTCAATGACATGATTTGCATAATCCTCGGCTTTGAAATGGTCCCAAGGTTCATTGGTGATTTCCCACATCTTGAACTTATATCCCTTGGACAGAGAATATTTCACTGTTGATATCCATTCTTCGACCGAAAGAAACTTCTTTGCCCCTTCCAGCTCAATAGGGGTGCTTTCCTGTGGGATGCCGAACTTGTTACAGAGTTCAGCGCAGCGGTCTATTGTTCCGTTCAATCCGAAAGGCATAAGGGAGAGTCCATAAAACCGCGTCATAGACAGGTTCAATTCTCGTGCCGCATCCTCAGTTTCCTGAGGTAGCACATACGTCCCTTCCGGATTTTTTTCATATGGAAAATACGGTTGTGCGTATCCTGTAATGCTACCGATGGCTATTCCTGTCACTCCACGTGGAACGTTCTGAAGCCGTTTTTGGGCATCAACGGTAAATTGGAGGTGCTCGCCCGGCTTGAGGCGGTGGTTCAAACCCGGTGCCCCGTTCTGCTGGGCCTCGGCGACTGCCGATAAAAACAGTGCTGTCAGGACAAATCCCGAATACAATTTCATTCGAACCTCCTTTCTTTTTAACCGATTATCGTGAGCTTCTCAGCTTTTCTGACTGGCAACCGTATTCTCGCGGCCCCCGGGAAGGATTCGCCACGAGTTCATAAAGCCGCCTTGAACCCGCAGGGAGGGCGCTTCCAGATTTCAAGCCTTTTTTCGAACCAGTTGCCATTATCTATCGAAATATGTTGAAAGGAAAAGGATGCGGTGTGGACTGGTTGTATTCCGTTCCTGTATAAGCTCTGACAATGCCGATCGCACGTTGATGTGGCTTACTCCAGGCACATCGCACAGTCTTCTTTCTGCCGGTATCCTCTCTCCGGGCTGCATCTGTTCGGCCTGTAAATAAAAGGATATCTTTCCTTTTGCCTGCTCCCTCTTGCGCCTGTCTATGTTCATAATTGCCTCTAATTTATACATGGCATGTACTGGTCTTATATAATACTATATGTCTATTATAAATTATGTCAAATGTAATCTGATATTTTTATTAAAATAACATCCTTGCTGAGAGTCCAGTCAGCTTCAACAAGTTTGCCGCCGATATCAAGAATGTCGAGTGCTTAGTTTAATTGTCCAATAAAGAATTCATTCTGATGCTTCTTTTTAATATCAATTTTATTTACTACAGCCTTTCTTGTCTTTGCCGCAGCATAGAGCGATATGCCAAAAACTGCTCGTCAATATCCACCAGACCGAATTCCTTCGCGATCTCGGCGGCGCTGCGCCTATCCGACTGGCTGTAAAGTACGGACACACCAAGCCCAAGATCCTTCTCAATGACTACCTCATTCCGGTATTTTCGATAAATGTCAGAGAGTTCAGCGTAATAACCTCCATCACCGGTGATGAAGCGATCCAGGTTGACGCGGGCACGGGCAATGCGTCCATAATAACTGGTGGATGCGAGATTATGCCCCAGGGGACTGAGTATGTCGCTGCTGATATCCTTGCAGGCGGCGGCAAAAAAACAGCGGCACTGAAACGCCCAGTTCGCCTGGGTATGCGCGCCATGGAACATGCTCGAAAAACACAACACATCCGGACAGAGGTGCTGATACTGGTCACGCAAGTCGTCGAACTTCAAGTCGTAGCAGATTGCCCCGCCGAGTCGTCCTGCGGGTGTTTCCACCACCTTTGCGCCGCTTCCCGGCTGGATTCCTTTTTTCAGTTCTCCGGTCGTAGGAAAAGTTTTGCGATAGTCGCCCAGGACGCCGCCGTCCGGTCCGATAAAGGCCAGAGCGTTATAAACTTTGCCGCCATCCTCCAGCTTGATGGAACCAGCCACCGTACAGTGGTTTGCTTCCGCAATTGCCTGATATGCGCGCAAAAGCGGTCCTGGGCTGGACACATTTTCAGCCTGATCCATCGTCTGTCCGACTGATTCCATCCCTTCACAGGTGACCACCAAGTCTACTCCCGTGCCATTAAGCATGGCGGCAGCTTCCGCAAGTTGTGCATAAGCTGACTCGCGGGTGCGTTCCTCAAGGTTTTCCGATACTTGAAAATGAATGGTGGCAATGTTGACAAATCGTGCCATAGTTGATTATTCCCTTGCTTGTATTGTTATTTTTTCAAGAATCATTTGCCTTCTCCATGCGGTACAACCTGAAACCAAACTTTTCTTCAATTGCGAATTCCATCTTGCCTGGATCCAGGATGATAAAGCTGCCTGAATTGAAAACATCTTTGAAAATATATTTTCTGGAACTCAAAAGCTTCGTGTTCAGCCTGTATTTACCTGACTTTGAACCATTGCGGTAGACTGCAAGATAGCCTTTTGTCTCACTCCGCATGGATATGAAGCCAGACCAGTTCCCCTTTTCAGGCATTTCGCCGACAGGGAAAACAAGCCCCTTCATGATTTCCTCCTTGTACGGTTTTAATGTGTCAATGAATAACTTCATGCGTTTTACTTTTTCTTCAGGAAGATCAGCAAGGCTTCCCCAATAAAGCGGATTTGCGAATATCGTTGTCGACAGGACGTATTCAATCGGGTAGTCGTCTATCTGCGGCATCATTTCCAGTTCCATCTTCTGCGCCGGGAAATATTTCGCGGTGTACCAGAGGTTCCTCAAGCTCACATAAGGATGATAGTAACGATGGTCCTTCAGATTCCTTCCCCTGTTCTCCATGAACAGGCGTCCGAAGTCCATTCCGAAATCGAAACACGGACGGTTCCTTCTCGTGATATCCATGGAAATCACAAGACCTGGAATATCTTTCTTCAAAACTTGTAGCAGCTCGCGATATTTCTCGTAATGCCGGTTCGGATCTCCGATCAGAGTATCGAAAAGATGAAGCTGATAAAGGTCGAACTTGTACCTTCTTATGCCATATCTCCTGTAGAGAGATAGGATTTTGTCCCTGATATGCTCGAAATATCCTTTGTCCATGATATCCATGGCGCAGTATGCTCTCACGCCCTCAGAACCCAGGTATTCGGCATATCTGAAATCGTTTGTGCGTGCGACCCAGTTCCACCTGTTGCCCTCGACAAAAGTGTCGTGCGCCTCGGCACCGTCCCATTCCTTCGCGTTCTTGTCCTTTATGTCAAGGCCTAACGGATTCATCCAGAGCCCGACATTGATTCCCTTTGATGCGGCGAACTTGGAAATCCTGTCAAAGCCATGCGGGAATTTCTCCTTGTCGATCTCTCCCATGAATGTATCAAACCATCCATCGTCGATGAAAACGGTTTTGATTCCGCATCTTGAAGCGGCCTCAATTTCCTTCAGGATCTTCTTTTCAGTAACGTCAAGATGGAACGCAGGCCAGGAGTTTGCGAGATATTCAATGTCATTCCCGTAATTTATCTTATACCTTGCCTGCTGATATTTCTTTAGCCCTCCCAAAGAACTGTTGTCTTCCGTGAGCCCAATGACTATTCCGTTCGCCCTTCGCTTCTCACCTTTCCGGATCTTTTCGAAGCCTAGCCCTGTGACCGAAACAATTCTGGAATCCTTACGGTAAATGAAATCATATTCGCCCTTTATCGGCTGGCTGTCCGGCATCGGTCCTTCCTTGTACAGGAAAGCTCCTGAATCAGTTATGAAGAATCCAGCTCTGTTCTTGAACTCCGCCTTCTTCTCGATAAGCCTGTAGTTGGACTGGTCGGTGCAGGTAAAGAATTCCACGCATCTTGCCTCGAAGGGCATTTTGAATTCAATACTCAGAATGTCCGAGTTGTAAAGGCCCGCAAGATCCTTTTCCGAGCTGTAAACATCGTAAATCCTTATCGCCGGTGCACCATCATAGATGAATACATGCCTTTCAATGGATAATCCGGATTTTAACATCCTGAAGAAGAGTACCACCTCCATTCCTGTGTTCTGATACGCATCGTCAATCCTGCGGATCGAGGTTTTTGCGAATTTCACAGAACCCTTGACGGCAAGATCCTCCTTCTCCCTGTCGAACGCCAATATATGCTCCTTCTGCGTACATACCGTCTTTCCTGTCCCCAGATCAATGAATTTGTCCAGCTTGAAGCACCTGTCAATGCTGAACACTGCTTCGACCAGTCCGTTCGACAGTTTCAGCGAATTGTTTATTTTCCTTATACTTGATGTCATTGGAGTCATCCTAATAATATTTTTAATTTAAGATTTATTTCCGGCGTCCATTCGATTCCGATCTGCTTGGCTGGGATTTTTGTTCCATATCCGGGAGCAAACCACAGATCGTTGATTCTTGTATTGCAGGTCTCGGAAAGGATTTCAAAGAAACAGATTATTCTCGAGCCTTTCCTTATCATCACAATTCCCTTTTCTTCGACCGAGGGAACAAGACCTGGTGCGAGGAGGAATCTGCTGCATGACGGACATTTGTCTTTCATGTTCTTCCCGACCGGGATTGCAGAATCGACAAGAGACAAGACGCCATGCTCGTATGTCATTTTACGGCAGACAAGGTATCCGCAGTTCTTCTCATATGAATGAATCTTCCCTTCAAAGACAATCTTCTTCCCTTCGGTCCTGAATTCTGTTGTCTCTGCATCGGCAAGATCCTTCATCCACCATAGGCCGCCAAATGTATTTCTGTCGTATTCATGCATCGGCTCGGAACCGAGCTGGATCGTGTTATGAAATTCGACCGAGCGGAAACAGTTCCGTTCTTCGAAGTTGCTTGAATAGAGATATGTGCCTGGATCGACGATTATCTCCTGCAAGCCGGAACTCAATGTAAAACTCATCTGGTCGCAGTGCGCATGGCCTCCGCCGCATGATGGATTTATTCTGGCATTCCTGATCACAATCTTCGTCTTTTTGTCCTCTATGATGAAATAACCTGAGTCCGGATATTTTTTCAGGATGGGACCGGTCTTGTCTGCAGGTCTGGAAGGGGATTTGAAACTGCCAAGCAGCCATACTGCTTCTGCCGCAGCATTTTTGCCAGGGAAACGCAGTGAATCATCATTGAAGAACTCGCCTCCGACCGCAAGGATGTGCCTGTGGTCGGCAGAAGCAGTCTTGGAAAACCCATGGAATTGCAGCATCCTTCCATTGTCATTGTCTCCGAACATAGGAATCCTGCCATCCGCCTGAAGGATGTCCCTGGTGAAGTTAAGGCTTTTGTGTAGCCGGTCAGTGAAATCCTTTGAAAATCCTTTCCCGTTGTCCCTTGCGAGTATCGCACAGAGCAGAAGCATCTCTGAGGAAAGCCTGTGATAGCTAGTCGACTCCTCGAAGTTGACGCCGTCTGGATAGAATTGATATTCTAATTCCAGCTCGAGCTCCTTTGTGGAAAAATCCAGCCATTCCACACCTTCCTCCGTGTCCCTGAAGAAATGTCCGAGGAAGTATAGCCCCGCCAGATCGGTCAGATAATGGTTGTTCCTCTTGTCGTTATTCCCCAGCTCGGGATATGCCATGATCGCAATTCCATGCTGGAACAGGCTGCAAATGGCTTCCAGCAGGAAATCCTTCTCCAGCGCAGGATAAAGGGCTGTCAGGCCGACGATCATGTTCATGGCCCTTATGGCGATATTCATCGGACAGATCCAGTTTACTCCAAGCGGATATGGATTTTTCACAATCCAGTCGGACATGTCATTCTTGAAAGCTTCGAAATATTTCCTGTTTCCTGTCAGGTGATAGGAGCAGGCGAGGGAGGGCAGCCACATCATGTTCGAAAGATCCCAGGGGACTTTCACTTCCAAGCCGGCCTTCTTGTCGACAATGACGTCGAACATCTTTTGTCCCAATGCAAGGTAATTGACATCTCCTGCCCATTCCTTCGAACTGCGATAGTCGCAGTGCCATTTTATCGGAAATCCAAAGCCTGCAGGCCCATATCCGAGAAGATTGAACCTGTGGTCAAGTATGTCTTTGCAAGTGCTTTTCAAGGCAATTGCTTCTTCAGGAAAGTCCTTTGCGACAATCGCAGCCTTGGCGGCTATCTCCTCCGGAGATGAAAAAAAACGCCGTGAAACATTGGCAATATCTGTTTTCTCCGCCTTGGAGCGCAGATATTTGACATCAGGATCTATCTTCCTGTACCTGTCAGCGGCTTCATTTATACGCGAACGCCGGCAAACTTCCATTTTAGAGTTCATTACTTTGAGGATTTTCCTTTCAATGGCACAATGTTCCTAGTTTTTCCAATCTTATCATAGTTGCTGGTTTTCTTCAGCAGTTCAACAGCGGTCTCACCCATCTTCAAGTGTTTTCTCCATCATTCCTGTTGATCATAACTACATGACCGTCCACGAACAGGAAATATGACTTGTCGCAGGCTGTTCCCGTTGTGTGTCTCCACCAGTCAATATAATTCCAGGAGAGCCCGGCGACGTTCGCGATAGACGTGCTGGATTCACCTAAAAAGACAAATTTATCAGGCTGCTTTAGTGAACTCAGGAATACTTTCTGGGTATTCACAAAATACGTGGGTGTCCTGTAATCGCCCAACCTTCTGCCGCATTGCAGCGGTGGGAACAGTTCAAAATCATGTCCTTGTTGCTTTTCCACCAAGACTTTTTCCTGTCGCCGCTATGGCCAGCTTAATATATATGTTAGGGCAACCCTCCCATAGTGGCACATAATCATTATTTTCAAGCGCATAAGATGGAAGAACCAGTCCTAGTTGTTTCAGATTGTCCATGCACACCATGTTTTTTGCCATGTCCTTCGCCCCTTTGAGGGCCGGGAGCAGCAGCGCAAGGAGAATTGCTATGATCGCAATAACAAGAAGCAACTCTATCAAGGTAAACTTTTTCATTTTTTCAAACTCATTCTTGCTCCAGCCTTCCCAGCATGTCGTCGGCAATAGTCCACTGTTTAAAAGTTGACTTTTTGAAAAAATTCCCATTTAAAAGAAGTTTTCTTCCACGACTATTAGTAATGTCTTGGTCTCCATGTCAAAATGCTTGACAAAGGCGCCTCCCCGCTGTACGCATCCTGATATTTGACCGTATCCACGTGGCCATCGCATCGGGAAAAGACGCCCACACCAAGGCGTTTTACATGACGGAAAATGTGTTTTTGATATTGTTCTATGTTCGAAGCGTTGACAGAGTCGCTCCACATGTAAGCGCCACTCGTATTGCCGCCGCTGTCGCCAAAAAGCGGAGTTACCGAAGGGCGTCTAAGCTGCGCGAATAGGCACCAGTCTTTGCTGGCTGAACCGGCATAGCCTCCAAAAGGTGCGTTCAATCCATAGGTAGAGTAATTGCGGCTGTTGGAAGGCGTGCTGAGGTTTGACGGGCAGTTCAGGGAAGGAATATATTTATTTGCCGGTTGCGATTCGCTGGACATATACGGGTAGAAGCCCCTCATGTAGTTGTCTCCTGTCTGAGGATTTCCAATATACATGACATGATCTTCATAGTCGGTGCTATAATTGAACGTCGCAATAGATATTTGCTTCAGGTTGTTTGTGCAGCTGATGGTCTTTGCCGACTCCTTTGCTAACCTGAGGGCGGGCAGAAGCAGGGCTGCAAGGATCGAAATAATGGCAATTACCACCAGGAGTTCGATAAGGGTGAACTTATTCGTTTTCATCTTTAAATTCCTCCTTATTTAAGCTATACTGCAATAGAAAAGTCCCTGCAAGATGCTGGAACGTAATATTATTGACAATTGCCTTACGCTTTATATTGTATACTATGCTGACAGTTCTGACAAGAGGTTTGAATTTGATATTATTTAACATATTGTGACATGCGATTCTATGGCTGACTCATTTTACAACGTTCAGTCTTATGGCATTATTGCCAAGGCTCAGCACCATCTCCTGTGAGAGTTGATCCTTCTTATCACTTCTTGTATTTCATATACCAGTGTTTCTCTGCTCCGGCGTGGAGACTATCGAAGTATCGATGATCTGCCCCCTCTTTGCAGCCCCCCCCTCGGCCCTGAGCTGCCCCATCGAACTTTGCAAACATCCTGTCGACAAGTCCAGCCTTCCCGAGAAGCTCGAGGTAGATCCAGATTGCCTTGGTGTCCAGAACGGTATCACCGGGGGGAGAGCCCGGGGAAGCGCATGAACGAAAGCCTGTCCCATATCTGGTATTATATCGAGTCGTCCCCAAGGTTGTACAACGACTGGAGTATCAGTATCTTGAACATGACAACCGCATCAAAAGGCTTCCGTCCCGCATTGCTCTTCCTGTCGTCCTCGAGTATGGTCTCAAGCTCCTCGCGGATGCTTTCCCATTCTACCACCTCGTTCAACTTCTTGAGCGGGTCCCCGGCCTTGTCCAGTTCTTCAAGACGGAAATCAATATCGAAAAATCAATTGAACATCTTTCTCCCCATTTTGCAGCTGTTGTTTCTCCAACTGCTTTCAATATAGATCAAGATGATCGTCGTTGCAGCACATGTTCAGGCAATTATTAGAGGAGCCCTATATTTCATATCTTCCTCAGTATCTGTTGAAACCGGGCTTCATGAATTCCGTCACCCAGTTAGATTCGGACTTCTGTGATTTGTCGACATGTTTGAAACTAAACTGGACAAGGGCATCCTTCAATTGACAGAGCGTGCTCCTGTATTCCGCATTCGAGGCCAGATTGAACCATTCATAGGGATCTTCTATTATGTTGTACAGCTCCTCGAATCCTTCCGAGTTTACAATCAGCTTGAATTCCCTGTTCCTGACGCTGAGATGTCCGGGGAACGGATCATAATACTCCTCGCTGAAGCAGAACTCCTTGCCGGATGCATTTCTGGAGTTTCTGGCAAATGGCAGGATGCTCGTGCCCTGTATGCCGGAAGGGGATGGGATTCCGGCGAGGTCCATCAATGTCGGAAAAACATCAATGCTTTCGACAAGCTCCTTTGAACGATGAGGCTTGAAAAGGCCGGGACTGTTGACGATGAATGGCACATTGATCAGATTTTCCTCAAGCGAAAGGCATTTCCCCATCGTCCTGTGATTGCCGAGATGATCACCATGGTCGGAAAGCAGGATAATTACTGTGTTCTTCCTGAGCCTTGTTTCATCAAGGGCGGACACTATGCGCCCGATCTGTTCATCGACGACGGATACGAGAGCGTTGTAGATGGCTATGGCATGTCTCAACTTGTCGTCTGTCTTGACCATCATTGATCTTTTGCCGTGATATTTAAGCCTGTACTGGGGCTTGTTTCTCCTGTCTTCAGGCGGAATTTTAGGAAGAGAGACCATTTCCGGGCGGTAGAACCTGCGGTATTCCTCAGGCAAGGACCACGGCGAATGGGGTGCTTCGAAGCTCATGAAGAGAAGAAATGGATCTTTGCCGCCCTTTTTTCTCCTGATGTAGCTCACTGCTAGATTACCGAGGATGACTTCGCTGAAATCTTCTGCAGGAATCCTTGAGAAACCGGCATTAAGATCTTCAAGCGGGAATTTTTCCGGATATTTGACATCTATCCTCCGGGAACTGAGATATCTGTTGTAATCCGGATAAAGATCGAAAACATCGTCCCATTCCTGATTGTTGATGGAATGGGTTTTGCCGTAATATGCCGTATGATATCCATTTCTCTTCAGGATCTGCTGGAAAGTGACGTGCCCTTGCGGATAATCAGCCACGCCGTTGTCGTAGACGCCATGTGCAGAGACATATTTTCCTGTGAGAAGGCTTGCGCGCGATGGCATGCAGGCAGGGTTCTGAGAGGTGCAGTTCTCAAACATTGCCCCACCGAGTGCTAACCTGTCGATGTTCGGAGTGAAAGCCGAAGGACATCCATAACAGGAAATCGCCTTTTTCGCCAGGGAATCAGGATACAATATTACAAAATTCGGCTTTATGCTCATAAAATCTCTATTCCTGCCGATAAGAGTCCTTCCGCTTTTTCTTAAAACGTTTTTCTTTCGAACTTTCATGTCAGTTCAACTCCACTCATAGCAACATGTTATAAAGTTGGTTCACTGTTATGACTATTATCCCGAACATCAAGTGCGCAAATACCTTCTCATGTCACTGCACTTGCACATTTGTAGTTGTCCTTGAGGTTCGAGCTCTTTCGCCTCACCCCTGCGCTTATTGTAATCGATTATCGCCACCTGGCTGTCATGGACTGAGGCCGATATCAGATGTGCGCTTATCGGAACGTCCCCATCCATCGTGTCGATGTACAGTTTGTATCCGCGCCATGTCATACCAATCAGTGCCATCGCCTATCACTACATAGTTGTCGAACCCGGATTTATTCTTAACACTGACTACTGAATTTCTGAGTACTTTTGCTATTCCTTCAATTTACTAGAATATTCCAGCAGTTCGCCTTTGGAGACCGGCGACGCTGTGTCAACATAGGAGCCTTTCCCGTAGATTGACGCTTTCTTCGACGGGCGCATTTTTTCCAGCAATACATTCGAAACAGTACAGCCGTTGGCTTTCAGCGTCAGATAATCACGTGTATAGCCGTAACCCTCATAATTGGTAAAAATTTCCGTGTTTATTGTTTCGCCCTGTGCAGCCTTGACTGGAATCGTCTGCTTGAACGTGTTGTTGCCGGGAATCTTGCTTTCCAGTATTATTTCCGGATTGGGAGCGGTAAGCGTATCCACCTTGCAGGACAGCAAGTACCATCCGGCGATCACCGGACAGACCGTAATATTGTTTTCCCCCATCAGGTTGACAACACGCACTCCGGTATTGCCAGGACGTACGGATTCAGTTCCGGGTTTGATATTCAGTGCCACGCTTATCGTCTTGGCGGTAATATCCCCGATCAGCGCATAACCTTCCTCATTCGGGTGCAGAAAGATTTTCTTTTCCCAGTCTTTGACCTGGCGGATCGGAGTTTCATATTCCACCCATACTACCTTGTCTTTCGGAAACGCATCGTCAAATTTTTCACGCAGTATTTTATTGGTGGCGCTGTTGCACTGATCTCGGAGCGGATTATCGGTTGCGCATGGCAGGATTGAAGAAAGAAACACTTTTTCGACACCTTTCTTTTTCAGCAGTTCATTGACAATCTTTATTATATCCTCAGCGGTCTGATTCGATTTTTCCTGGATAAGATCAGGTTTTTTGATGTTAGTGTTGTTCGTTCCAATTAGAAGATTATAATACGGGCAGTCAGGGATATATTTAATCCTTGCCAGTACCTGCCCGGTACCGTTACCGCCTTCTCCGGCGTGGCTATAACCGAACATCGAGGTATGAGTGCCGACAAACGCCAGGTTTGGCAGTCGCGCCAGGAGTTCTTTCCGCCAGCAATCACCCTTTCCATACCAGGTAATGCTGTCGCCTATCATGCACAGTGGAATCTGTCCGCTCTTCCCGACAGCAGAATAGTCAAAGTCGTTGTACTGGTTGTTCTTTATTGCCTGTTGATTTAATTTTGCGCTATCCGCATTATGCCTTGAAACAATTATTGCGGTCTTGGTTTTTCCTGCCGGAATGGCCAGTTCCCATACCTGAAAGCCCTTCCACGGCCCCCATATTCTAGCTTCGGCCTTGAAATCCAGCGCCAACTGCCCAAGAACCCACTTGAAGCTGGATCCTGAATCTGTACCAGGCACCTCTTTGACTTTAGTGTCATCAATAAGAACCGTCTTGACATCGGGATTAATGATGAAATAATAAACAACATTTTCCTGAGAAGTATTTTCGTAGCTTAAGTCAATATCATTGTCGTTAAACGTGTAGATAATCTTTCCCAGAGAACATGTTCCGCTTATCATATTGGGCTTCTCTTGCTTTATTTCCTTCAGTGCAGGCATATTTTTACCGCAAAGGTAACTTCCGCCCACAATGTTTGCCTGTGCTAGAAATTCTGAGCTGTTAATTGTTATGCTGTTGATATAGCCTTTTTTCGATGTGGCGGAATAAGTGGGGGAAACCGCTTTCCACTCGCTGCCGTTCACTTCCACCTTGACTTCGGCGGTCGCAGCGAATCCAGTAACCATAGCCAACATTGCAATTATAAGTTTCAGCAATTTCATAAGAACTCCCTGATTCCTTGAAGGATTTTTAGACCATCACTTTTTTGTTAATTCTTCATTTTTAAAATAGCCTGAAATGAATCATTTTATCATTTTGGCTAACCATTTCCGATATTTTCTCCTCGCTTGACATCCTTTCCATATTTTACGGGCAGAAAATCCGTTTTCCCTCTTTGTTTTCCATTTCCTTAAACAGTCTTCTCGTTTCCCGCCACTCCCACAATATTCTGCATCACGCTTTTTATCCGGCGGCACCCGAAATCATCTTGTTTTTAACTTTTCCCGCCACTATTTTTGGTTACTGTAATGATGCCTCAAGCAAAACTGCACCTGCCGGATCAATTGTCAGCGAGACCTGATTATTCTTGACATCGATCATTTTAACTGGCAATGGCGTATCAATCGGCTGCGCTGCGGGGAGTATCGTTGCCTGCACGGTACCGGAAGCAACCCGGTCAAAAGCGACAGTGACATTTCCCTTTTCTTGAGTGTTCGCATTCATAATCAATACTGCGATTTTATCGCCTTTTTCACTTAAACCAGCGCATGCCTGAATACTATCAATTGGATTATTGGCAATTCCCTGCGACCCGATGGGGCTGGTCGACTGAACGCGCACCAGCTTCTTATAGTTGTTAAAGAACTTTCCGACAATATCCTTTGCCACATAATAGCGAACCGGGCGATAAAGTTGATTGTTAGCGATACCAACCATACAGTCCTCGGGTCCGGTCCAAGTGCTTAAATCGCTCGCCATCGGCGAGGCATTGGAGGCATGGAATGAAATGCTGTCAAATTTCCACTTATCGGCATTCTGGCAATGCACAACCGTGCCGATGATGTCGCCCAATGCCGAACGCGAGCCGGCTGCCGGATCCAAGAGCTTGGTGCCCAAAGCCCACCATTCGGTATTGGCGAGTTTGACATTCTCGCCGCCATTCTTTTCCAAGACTGTCCGTATCTTGTCGACCGCCGCTCTGTATCCTGATTTGCGACCTGGATTATCATACGTTGGAAAGAAGTACGAATTGATTGACGATTGTCCCCCATCAGGCGCGGCAGGCATGCCCTTAATCTTAATACCACTAAAACCATAGCTATGAATGGAGAGCGCGGTCATATACTTGGTATTGTTATCTTTCCATGGCCAACCCTCATAACCTTCAATGAAGCGAGTGAGTTCGGCTATGCCATATGAACTCGCAGGTGCGGAAAACGCCGAGCCGCAGACGGTCAGGTCAGGATACTTCTCCATGAGTGGAATCGCGATCTGACGCTGGTGAACCGTAGCCCAATCTGCAGCTTTACGATCTGGATGAGGACCATCCTTCTTAGAATACCAATACTGCTTGGAGGGCGAAATATCCGTGCGTGTACACGGCTCATTATAGGGCTCGTACCCGCGAATCTTATCCACGCCCTTCTCCTTCGCGAACAGATCAAACCATGCCATGACGTTCTCAACGCCCCCACCCCCAACAGCATCATCCATATTATTCACGTCCTCAGGCGGCAGTTTTGAGCCGGGAAAGCCCTTGGGCAAAATATGTATTTCCGGGAAATAGGCGCCCCCCGCATCGACGATCTTATCCGCCAGTATTTTCCAGTTCTGCGCTACTATGCTGGGCTCAGCAGGCGTACCAAAACGCGCATAATACGCCGCTTTGAGCCAGTCCATCTTTAGATCCAGAATCAACTCTGAATACGTTTTCCCATCCGCGCTTTTAGTGCTCTCGTCATTTACACGTCCGTTATCATACCCCGTAAATTTCATACCCCAAACATACTTGGGCAGCGTGTAATACACCTCGTTTGCCTCAACCTTAACGGATGCCTCAAAGGATGGTACGACGGGCCCGGCGGCATGCGGCGGTGGTGTCGCGACCGGGACGGGGGCGGACGGGGCCGGCGCGACCTGGCCCGGAGCAGCTGCCGGAATCGGCGGGCGGCTAGAGGCCGGGGAATCGCAGCCGGCGATAGCCAGGACGATCACCGCGTATGCAATGGAAGCAATAAGCGGGAGAATACGCAGGGCAAAAACATGTCTCATAATATTTATCCTTTATATTTATCCTTTTAAAAGAAAGTGAACTGAAACTGTCCTTACCATCGGGTCAGTTTATATGGGTTGAATGGTGGCTTCTCGTTGAAATAGGGATAGGTCTTTTTATTCCCGACCCTGATCTGCTGTTCCTTGCCCATAAGACCTCCATCTCCCCGGATATCGAGCACACGGACAGCTATCACGTTTTCAGCTCCATACTTGATGAGCTTTGCAGGAATCGGGTAGTCGCGGATCGCGGCCCAGTACTCCTTGTTTTCCTGTCCGATGCTGCCAATCTTTTCTCCATTGAAGTAGGTGGTGTCCATGTCGTCGACAGGACCCAGGAAGAGGTAGAGCTCCTTGCCCTTGTAGCTTTCAGGAATCTTGACCATGCAGCGGTACCATGCAAAACCATCATAGGGCCTTTTGGCGTCGGAATAGTTGGGATTGGGGTCGTTTACACCTTGATTTTCCCAGGCGCCTAGCTTGAGCATGCGCCACGAGGAATCGTCAAAGGCGGTGCTCTGCCACTGCTTTTTCAAGCCGGTATTTTCTGGATCTATGGAGAAGCGCCATTCGGGAGGAAGCGGTATATTCCCAGCCTCCGCGCCTGACAGGTAGCGCTCCGAGAGCGGCTTGAAGCTACCGCCGAGATTGGCGATTATTGTGGAAAGAGTCCTCGTGAGCTTGCTGTAAATGCGGTCCATCCGCTCCGGGCTGATCTTGGAATTTTTGTAGCTCAGCGGGTCAATAGCGAAGAGAATGAACCTGCCCTTGCCTGCTGGAACTTCGGCGATGATTCCAGGATCGCTCAGCAGGTTCACGCCGGAGCCTTCCTCGACAAGCAGATCCTTGCGCTTGTCCTTAAGAAAGAGGTCGGACACGCTCACTCCGGCCATCAGCGGACTTGCGCCCCTGGGCTCGGCGCGGTAGTAGTTAACGTTTTTGGTTTTGACTGACGACGGCAACCACGAGAGATCCTTCATGAGCTCCTGACTGACGAGCACTACGGTTCCACCGTCCTCTGCTATCCTGCGCAGTTCGGCCTTTTCGTTGTCTTTGAGAGCTGCGCCACGCCGTACGATTATCTTCGTTCCGCCATCCTGCCCCCTCACCGCATTGACAAAGTCCGAGTAGTCCTTCATGTCAGATCCGCATTCTATTTTTGCAGGGGGCTGAGAAACTGAGGAGGCGGCAAAGGTCATGAGGTTGTTGGCAAGTCTTGTCGCAGCCGGATCCAGACCGTAGCGATTGGTGACTTCCATCTGGCAGAAGATGAGGCGGCCTTTGCCGTCCTTCACCTCAAGCAGTGGTGTAAAGTTGAGGTCGAACTCGCATTCGGCCAGGGGCCGGGCAGCACCAACGTGAGGCTTCTCGATCATGAACGAGCTGACAACTCCGCGGTTGCCCCACTTGTAGGCTTCCTCGGGGTAGCTGTCGGGAGAATCGCTCTGTGGCGTGGAATAGGGCGCCGAAAGGCTCACGTCGCCGCGCCAGTCACAAAGATCCTCCTGACCCAGACCTGCAAAGACGGGTGCCTTTACATCAAGAGGGAAGACTGTCCTGACGCCGCGTTGATGCATGCGCAGGCCAAAGATCCCCAAGTCGCGCTGCTCGAAGAAGAGCGCTGTCGCACCCTGTTCGCAGACGGCCTTCAGAACGTTCACCGGCAGTTTTTCTTTAGCGAGAGCATCACGTCCGATGACAATGAGTTTTGCATTACTCAGGTCGGATTTGGCGTCGATACTAACAGCCTTGACTCCCATCTTACCTAGCATCGCGGCAGTTTCTCCTGCGGGGTCGAAAAGAGCGACGCTCGCCACAGAAGGCTTGCCTGCCTTGGGAAATACCTGCAACTTGAAGTTTTGAGGCACCGCGTCCTTGGAGGAAAGCCCCGCAATTTCCATCTTCAGAGTGAAGGAGCTTTTTTCCTTCAGTTCAGGCGCGACAATCTTTATGTTCCTAAAGCCTGAGCGCCCAGCCGCAACAGTCATTTTCTCCTCACCAGATGCAAGCGCAGCACCATCAGCATTACTGATCATGCTCCACTTTACGGCAAGATCAAGATCCCTGCGCAGATCGTTCACCACGACGATCTGCTTCTCGATGCTGTCACCGGCGAACCATGCGTGATCCTTTGACGAGAAGCCATCCTTGGAGCTGCCTCCAAAATAGGCCAGCACCGGTTTAAGCCCTACGACAAACGCCTGGCCGGCCTTTGTCAGTTTCTTGTCCTGTTCAAGCGGCACATGGCTGCAGAGCGGTTTGGGCCCTTGAACAGTATAGTCGTCGTATGTGTAGGTGGCTACGGCGCCCTGCCACGGCTCGAAAGTCCGTCCGGTTATCTCCATGTCGAGTGCGTTGTTTGGTGAGAATCCATTCATGCCATAAGTCCGCCAAGATTGAAAGAAGCGTGGACGCAGAGCAACGATGCCTGATTCGACCGGCTCGTGCAAGCTGAGATTGTAGCCCCAAGTATAGCTCTGGTTGACATCGTACTTGTCAGCGCCTGCAATCTTTTCAGCCGTGGCTCCTCTCGACAGGATGTCGAGGTAGCCGTCCGTCTGCATCCTGAAGGCTGACGGCCCAAGGAACGGCGCCAGGTACTCGGCCTCGAGCATTTCCGAGTAGCGCGTCGTCTCATAGTTTCCTAGCCGTGCCCTGTTGAGGTCCAGACAGTATACCGGAAGAGCTATTTCAACGGGGATGAACGGCTTCACGCCCTTCTCGTTCCATAGCGAAAGAAAATCTTCAAGCTCCTGAATAGGCGGCCACCCTGTGTAGAAATTGGATGTGATGAAAGAACCGAAATTGCCACTGGCGTGGTGGTAGACCAACCTGCTAGGATCGCTACCGCGCACAAACTGCTCGCTTTCTCCGGCTTCCTTCCGCTTGCGGCCAAGGTCACCTATGTTGTCCGGCGGCATGTAGTTTGTGCCCCAGTAGCGCGGATTCAGGTCGCCAGCGTAGCCGAGATAGTTGAAATTGAGCGAATAGCATATAAGTGATGGATGATTGCGGTACTTGCGAATAAGGTTGAGATTGACCGACTGCCACTTCTTCTTTCCGGCCTCGGTCTGCCACTCATAGGCGTAGACCGGCGCAACCGGCATGATGACAGGGAGGCCCTGCGTATCCGCAATATCAAAAATGTCTCCGTAATACTGGGCACTGCGCCCCTTGGTGAAAGTACCCTCGCTGCCTAACTGAATGGAATTAAAGCCCACCGAACGCATGATGGCGATCTCGCGCTCGACGTTTTTCCTCGCGGCGTTGACAAACGCATCGTGCGCCGCCGTATGGAAGCTAAAAAGGTGAACGGGCTTGCCGTTCATAATGATGTCGTGGCCGTCCAACCATACTTCCCTGAAGCCGAAGGGCTCGGGTAGCTGTTCGTCAATCTTCTTGCCGTCAGCCAGCAACGAGACTTTGACCTCATAGAGATGCGGATTGTCAGTGTCCCAGAGAACCGGATTCGTCCAAGCACCGCCAAAGGAAACCTTTTGGAGGGTGCTTCCGTCAAGCTTCACGTTCTTCTGCTCAAAGCGCGCAACAGGAGACGAGCCACCCTTCTCAAAGACCTCGGCGAGCAGAGAGCACTTGCCTGCGGACTTGGCATCGTTGCTGAGCTCAATGTCGAACCTGATCTCCTTCTTCCTGACGGAACTCGTCACAAAGACATCGGAGACAAACGGTCCTGCCGGACGCGAGATGAGCCAGACATCCCCCGTGATACCACGAAGCGATGCCACAATCTTTGTCATCACCGTGTTGTCGCCGCCAAGGTAACTCTTCACCTCCTCGTTAAGAATCGCCGAAACGCGAACCGCAAGCTCGTTGGCAACACCATCCTTCCTGAGAAGTGCGCTTACATCATACTCACAGTCCTCACGCTCGTTTTGCTCGCCAAGGCTCTGCCCATTGAGAAAGATTGAACCGCTCATGGTGATGCGGTCGAGCTTGAGGAAGATCTTCCGTCCGTCCAAGTCCTGCGGCGTATTGAATTTGCGAGTGTACCAGGCGCAAGGATAGTCCTTCATCGGCTTGCCCTTCCACCGGCAGTCTTCGCTCCACTTCCCAAGTTTAAAATCTGGAGTTCCAGTTATTGGAAATTCCGAAGGATATGTCCAGGCGGATGGCACTAACACATAACCGTAGGCTGACTGGTCAGCAGGAGCCGCGTCGCCGATCTTGTCCTGAAGGGAAATTTTCCAGACACCATTGAGGCTGATTTCGCTCCTGAAGGCGTTTCCCTTTTTGAAATTTGATGACAGGTCGGGCTTGTAGGCCGATGAAAATTCATAAGTTTCATCAGCGGCTTCACCGGCAAGCGCCGAGCAGCCAAATAACGCAATAAATCCAAATTTGTGCAAAAGCGACTTCATGCTTTTCCTCCATGTCCTTGCTCAATTTGGCAACGACTGATTATTTTCCAGGAACGAACTCATAGAGCTTCTTGATTTCATCGGCTGAGAGCACGCGCTTGTAAATGCGGAGCTCATCCATGACTCCGTTCAATTTCGCACCGTCATAGTCGCATCCAAACTGAATGTGCTTGGGGATTCCTGTCGGCATGACTATCATAGGATCAGACTTCTCCGCGCCGTAGGAAATTTCAGCGCCATTGACGTAGATCTTGACGCTGCCGTCCTTGTAGGTCATCGCCATATGGTACCATTCGTTGCCGACGTAGGGAATACCGTTGGGGCTCATGATCATGGACTGCTTGCCGTCGTCGGGAAAGACCCATGCACGCAGCTGCCCCCACTCGGTTACCGTAAGATATAGAGAGCTCTTGTTCCAGTTGGCGACCGCGCTCTTGAAGAGGATGTAGCTCTTCTTGCCGCCGCTCCACTTCTCATAGCGCTTGACCCAGAAGGCAACCGTACCTTCCGATATATTGAAATTCATGTCTCCTGAATAGTAGAGCTGGGCCTTGTCCTTCAATTCGACTCCCTGGCCGAACTTGCCTTCCACAAACTTGGTTTCCTTGTTCACGGCCGGAGTCTTGCTCCCAACGGCCAGAGTTGCATCTGCGGAACCGTCCAGAGGAGCGTAAAAGGTCAGACCGTTAGCCAATGGATCCTGCGCCAAGGCAGAAACCGAAATCATTCCCGCCACCAGAAACATCGCACCGATTTTTACCGTTTTTCTCATTTTTTCCACTCCTGTTGTTAATTAATATCTGATTTCGTGAAGGTTTCTTAGACCGCCACATTTTCCTTATATCTTTTCAAATATTCTCGAATAATCCTGCTACAGCCAGCCCCGAAAACACCTTTGCTAGTTACCTCTCGGAGCCCAGGTGCTGTAGACCGTCAAAGGATATGTTCCAGTGAAGGCCGCAGAATATGAATATGTGTCCGCATGCCCGTCGCAGAAAAGATAATTCGCCTTCATCCGCTCATATGAGCTTGCGCTCCCGTGGCGGAATATGTAGGGAACCCTGCTAGTGTTCGTTATATCCCCGCTGTAGGTCGACGTGCCGCCAGATCCACCCGCCTTGTCCCCGAACAACGGTGTGACGGAAGGCCTTGTAAGCTGGGTGTATTTGCAGTAATCTTTTCCGCCGGCACCCGAATAACCGCCGAAGAGCTGGTTGAGCCCGTATGTCGAATACAGCCTATTGGCTTCGGGGTTTTGCTTGCTTGCCGGACAGTTCAGGGAAGGAATATATTTGGTTGCCGATTGCGATTCGCTGGACATATACGGGTAGAAACTCCTCATGTAATTGTCTCCTGATGGAGGATCTCCAATATACATGATACGATCCTCATAGTCGGTGGTATAGTTAATCGTTGCAGTATATATCTGCTTCAGGTTGTTTATGCAGCTGATGATCTTTGCCTGCTCCTTTGCCGCGCTTAGTGCGGGAAGAAGCAGGGCTGCAAGGATCGAAATAATGGCAATTACCACCAGGAGTTCGATAAGGGTAAAGGCTCTGGCCTTTACCCAACTCACTGCAGGCAGTTCAATAAGTGTCAAATTCTTCATGACTCTTAATTTATTGCAATATGAAACTTCCTACAAGAGGGTTAGATTTGATATTATTTAACATATTGTGACATGCGATGCTTTTCGCCGCTTTCCTGGCATTTGAAAGGGAGGGCATGAACATTATTGACTGCATGCTTCTTCGGAGACTTCCATTGCCGCTTTGTATTTCACCCATTCCCTGACTCTTTTCTCATTGTGCTCATAGGCGCGGCGGATTGCCTTTTTGGGAGTGAATCCCCATAGTTTCAAGTAATCACTCACCGTCTGGAGACTCATTTTCACATTAAATCTCTGTCTTATGAATTCCCTCACCGCATTGCGCTTCCATAGCGCAAATGGCAATTTCAGCTGATCCGGACACTTGTCCACAAGCGCCCGTCTAGTTTCTGCCTCTTCGTCTGGACTCGGGAGTCATTGCCGTTCATGAAGAAGAACTCAGAAGGAGCATCACCGGAACAACTTTGGATATTGATGGCTGGGTCTATTGCGCATAAGGATAATATAATTATATCATTGACATCTTGCTGTAGTTTCGCGCACAAGTTTGACCCAGCGGGTCAGGCGGGTGACATCGCCTTCGACGGTTTCAACATCCTTCAAATGGATGTGCGGAAAACAACCGCGACAGGCATCCAGGCCGTCAGTGATGATGCGTCGGACCAGGTCTTCATTGTAGCCGCAGCAAACCATATCTGTCGGATTAGGGCGCCAGGAAATGGCGTAGTCCGCGCCAATCTGTTCGGCACACTTGCGCACATCCGCTACGGGCGTAACGGCGATGCTGCGCAGGTTCTTGAGTTTCCGCAGCATATCAATCTTTCGACCTAAGTCTTCGCAGCAACCGTAATGGGTCAGTCCAAAATGCTCAAAAATCGGTAACTGGTACTGAAAAAGGAATTCGTCATGGAATTCCGGAGAGATAAGGGTGTATTCCTGAGCGGCGCAAAACCCCCAGACATCTTTGCGTTTACGTGGACCTAATAATTGAGTGAACGCCGACTGCAACGGGAGCACCTCCAATGACTCGAACGCCACCTGGTATATGAAATACAAGAAGTGACAAGAAGGATCAACTCTCGCAGGAGATGGTGCTGAGCCTTGGCAATAATGCCGTAGGACTGAACGTTATAAAATGAGGCAGCCATAGAATCGCATGTCACAACATGTTAAATAATATCAAATTCAAACCTCTTGTCAGGACTGTCAGCATAGTATACAATATAAGGCGTAAGGCAATTGTCAATAATATTACGTTCCAGCATCTTGCAGGAGCTTTTCTATCGCAATATAGCTTAAATAAGGAGGAATTTAAAGATGAAAACGAATAAGTTCACCTTGATAGAGTTGCTTCTTGTTATTGCGATCATAGCAATTCTCCTTGCGCTGCTGCTCCCGGCCCTCAAAGGGGCGAAGGACATGGCAAAAAACATGGTGTGCATGAACAATCTGAAACAGGTCGGTCTGGCACTTCCCCTTTACGCATTGGACAACGACGGCTATGCGCCAAACTGGCCAATCTACAACAAGCTCGCAATTGCTATCACTGGAACGTACAAGGGCGGCAGCGGCAAGGATCTGGTTCTGACATGCCCTCTGCGCGGTAACTGGGGCGCTGCTTTGAGCTTCGGGGATTATAGGACGCCTACATGGTTTGTGGACATCCCAAACTACAGAAGCTCGCAAATAATCTCGATCAAACAGCCTGACAACCATGTATTCTACGGGGAATGCTCCCTGAACGTATCCGGATTAATATGGGCCAATATCGACTGGCTGAGATACAGTAACCGGACGAATTTTGTTTTTGTCGATGGACATGTGATGATGGTGAACAGAAACAGTCAGAATACATTCAGGTGGACCAACAACTGATAAATCAGAGCTGATTTAAATCTGAATAATAAAGGGAATCTCTAAAAATTGGCAATGTCGCCCCATGGGTTGCGGATTATTTTGGCTCAAAAATCTTCTTCATCAACTGCCCTTTCGGCCTAATTTTCGGCATAGTATTACTTTTCTGCTAAAACGGCCTTCTTAAATACTTTGGCGATTAAAATTTCAATAAACTGCCAAAGATCTATTGATATATCTACCATTATTATATATAATACAGCATATAACAGATAGGCGTATACATGCTTATTGGTGTAAAAGAAAGAAAAGACCACAGTCCAATCTACTGCCAGATAGCTGAGTCCTTGCGGAACAAGATATTCTGCGGGGAATATGCACCGCTGTCCAGGCTTCCGGCAGAGAATGTATTGTGTGAACTCTATAAGGCCAGCCGTGTAACGATAAGAAGCTCCCTCAAGAAGCTTGAGACCGAAGGACTCATCCACAGGGTAAACGGGAAAGGGACATTTGTTTCAGAGCTTAAAGGCAAGCAGCGCCAGATCATTCTGGTGCTTGACAGAGCCCCAAACGAGTTGCGGCATCTGCATGAGCTGGTCATGGGGGCGCTAGTCAAGGCGCAGGAGGACGGATTCAGCGTGCTGGTTTCGACCTGCGCCCAGTTCAGAGGCTTCCTTGAGGAGGCGATCCACAGCCCCGTCCGCCAGACCGGCGCCCTTCTCCTCCGTTGCCGCGAGTTCCATCTGGAGGACATAGCTTTCGCAGAGAAACACGGTATCCCCTGCCTTCTGGAAGGCTGCGAGCGCCTGAAGGGGCTCAACTGGCTGGCCGTCGACAATGAAGATGCCATGAGGCAGATCGTGGATCATCTTTATGGTTTGGGGATAAGGAGATTTGGGATATTCAACGCAAAAGTTACCGCCTCATGGTCGTCATTTGCGGAGCGTTACGATGCGACCATAAGACGTATTGCGGAACTCGGAGTTCCCAAAGAGGATATTGTCACAGTAACACTGCCTGCAAATTCTGATGTGGGCAGCCTCCCCTACTGTCTGACATCTGAGTTCTTCAAAAATGGAAATTCACCGGACGCGATAATCGCTATGAACGACATTATTGCCGTGCAAGTCCTCAGATGGCTCGGAGATAACGGGTACAAGATTCCACACGAGATCGCAGTGACGGGCTTTGATGACGTCGATATCGCCAAATATGCAAATCCTCCACTCTCAACAGTCAGACAAAACTACTACGAGGTTGGCGGCGAAGCCGCAAGCCTGCTCCGCTCAATGATGGACGACTTCGACAACAAGCGTGTGCATATCTCACGGAAGCTCCAACTGGTCATAAGGGAAAGCACTGCCGAAAGCTGCTTGCGCCCCGCACCCGCAAAAGATGGACCACTTTTAATTCCGTAATCAGATGACGGCATTTCCATAATTTAAGGAGAGCTTGATGAAAATATTTGAAGGCAACATGCACGGAATAGGACTCGGAGTCTGGCTCACAAACTTCAAGCACCCGCGCTTCAGTATAGTCGACGACTGGGACCGAAAACCGCTGAACGAGGAACTCATCAAAATCATATTCTGACGTGAAGGAGGCTGCTCATATGCATATTTTCTCAATGACCTGCAAGGTTGATTCCGTCCTTGACCTGTTCTCTGCGGTGGAGGGACGCCGTACTGCGGTGAAGTGGTTTAAGGAACATCATATAAGCAAAGTCTACCTGGAAACCTACAGGCATAAACGCTATGCCGGGGCAGAACTTCTAAGGATCGTCAAAGATGACTTTACCGCCGCCGGACTTGAAGTCGCAGCCTGCATTACCACAACCCAAATGAGCAAAAGAGTGGCCACCTGGGGCATCACCACCTGTTTTACAGATCCTGCGGCACATGATTTTCTTCAGGAAGTCGTCAAACGCACCGCAAGTGTTTTCGACCTTATCATATTGGATGATTTCTTCTTCTCCTCTTGCATCTGCAGTTTTTGCGAGAAGGATAGAAATGGGAGAACATGGGGGGATTTTCGAACCGATCTACTTCTGAATATCGCCAGGGAAAGAGTCCTTTTGCCCGCTCGCGCTGTCAACAAGGATGTAAAACTCATCATAAAGTATCCTCTGTGGTACGAAGGCTATTATCGCGTTGGCTATGACGTACTGCGCGAAACAGAACTTTTCGATTACACTTGGGTAGGCACGGAGACACGTGAACCGGATAGCGGCGCGGCTGGGCGACGCCCCCAGACTTCGGCATCGTGGATTCAGGCTTGGATGAATGACGTGAGCAAAGGGAAATGCGGTGGCGCCTGGTACGATCCGATTGACACGAAACCGGAGACATTTCTCGAACAGGCTCGCCAGAGCATCATCGGAGGGGCAAGGGAAAGTCTGCTGCATTGTTACGATTACCTGGCAACGAGAACGCCAGGCCTTGCCATTCACGGGAAGGATCTGGAGATCAAAAATGGCCTGGCGGATGCCGAAGTTTTCAGAAATGAGGCGAACTCATTGCAGGTTCTGGCGGAGACGCTTTCCGAAATGCAGCCCTACGGCATCCTCCTGCCGAAAAAAGCCAATGACGATTCAGAAAAAGAAGCCTATCTGCCAAGTTTTGCGGGAATGCTGGGAATCCCAGTCGTTGCTTCCGCTTCTCTTAAAAACTCTGATGCTGTGTTCCTCGGTGCCCAAGCTGGAAATTTTAATGGGATCGATTCCTACATCGAAAACGCTTTAAGGGAGAACAAATCCCTCGTCGTAACCTCTAATTTCCTGAATATGATTAAGGCCGATTTATGCAAAAAACTGCTCTCCTCCTGCAAAGTTGTACAGGATGATGGGGAGAAAGTTTGCGTGAACGACATCAATGAATCACTTACTGTCCTGCATTGTCCTTCTGATCTTTGGGATCTGATGAGTCTGCAGCAGGACGAACTTGACAGGATGAGGAACAAATTGCTGAAGCCTTTCAGAATTGAATTTTTCGCGCCTTCAAGGGTCTCCCTGCACCTGTTCAAGTCGGAAAATTCCCTATGCGAGATCATTGAGAATTTCAATGATTTTCCTGTGAGCGTCTGCTTGAAATTCAACGGAAAAACAAAGCTTGTGAGAAGCTTGAAGCTGGTTCTGCCAAAAAAACAAAGCGCAACTCTTGCTGAAACGGATGCTTCATATTCTGTCAAGCTCAAACCGCGCTCTATGGCTCTTCTGTCCGCAATAGTATGACACGGCTCTGAATAGAAACTTTTATATGGAAAAATCAATGGATCCAACACCAGTGAAACATCCAGAGGCGGAGATCAACGCAACACTTTCTTCCTGCTGTGGATTCCTTGGAGAAGTCACGCTGACAGACAGTGCCATAATAATTCTTTTTGCAGGCATGCTGGGAGCAGGCGACATGTTTTCCATGATAACGACATCGCTACTCCCTCTTTTCAACGGAATATGCATAATCCCAATGGCGTGGCTGGCCGCCAGAATCGGCAGCAAGAAGCTCATAATAAGAGCATGCACACTGTCTGCAATTGCGTATTTCCTGGCCGTCTCCTCTCCGTTTTTCGGGAAGTGGGCATCCGCTGTTCTGCTGACGGCCATACTGCTTTTCGCCTTATGCCTTACGGGATTCATTGCCGGATGGTTCCCGATGCTTGATTCATTTCTTAGCCGGAAGAGGCGGCCGGTATTTTTCAGCAGAATGCGTTTTTCGCACCAGCTTACAGCGGTGCTTTTCCTGTTTCTCGTCGGTTTTGCCATAGGCAAGGAACCTTCGATATGGAAACTACAGCTGGTTCTCCTGATTGGTGCGATTGTCTTTACTGGACGCATATTTTTTATTTCCCGGATTCCAGTCTTTGACGCTCAAAAGAGAGAAGAATTGGGATTTAAGGACGGACTTATGGCGGCGATCGGCAACAAGCCACTTGCAGGTTTTTCCATCTATCTGTTTGTTTTGAATCTGGCGGCATATGGAACTATCCCGCTTACAACCCTCTACCTTAAGAAACATTTGAACGCACCAGACAATGTAATCGTCATAATATCTGCAGTGGCCTTATTTGGAATGCTTCTGGGGTACTTCTTCTCCAACAAAATCATAAGGCACATGGGGGTAAAGGACTCATTGTTGGCTTTTCATGTGTCTTTGGCGTTTACGAATCTGAGCCTGTTCTTCATTGGCAAAGGCAATGCAATAACATATATCCTGATAGCAGGACTGCTGCTCATATACAGCTTTACAGTTGCGGCCGCTTCAATAGTGTCATCTTCCGAGATGATGGCGCTGGTCAAGTCGGACAACAAAATCATGTCAATGGCGTTCTGTGGCGCATTCTATTACGGCGGTTCCGGACTTTCACGCATGATCTCGTCGCTGATACTGGGAGCTGGACTGCTCTCTTCTGAATGGCATATTGGCACCATGAGAATATGCCATTACCAGACACTGTTCCTGATATACACCGTATTCATTGTTTTCGCGGCGACCTTCCTTATTCTGGTTCCCGCGATATTTCCAAAAGGTGAATACATATATGACGTACACTGAATTATCCTATAGCGGCAATATGGATAAGCGGTCCGAGTTCCCGCATGCCTGAAAAGCTAATGAAAAAACATGTGGCATTGGTCAAGGAATACGCTGCTGAAATCAGTCTTAAATTTCTATAATATAAAGCAAAGGATCTGGTATGAACTTGAAAGGCATGAATGTTCTTGTAACCGGTGGTTCTGATGGATACGGATTCGGGATTGCGAAGGTACTTAAGGAAGCTGGTGCCAATATCTGGATAAGCGGACGGGACCAGTCAAAGCTTGACAAGGCGGCCGAAGCTCTTAATCTCCATACGATAAGGGCGGATGTTACTTCAGGTTCCGATTGGGATCGTGTTTTTAAAACTATTGGAGATCTGGATATTCTTATCAATAATGCCGGTTGCGGAGGCAGTATTGCTCCGGTATCGAAACAAAAAGATGAAGACATCATAAACACTATAAACACAAATCTTACCGGCGTGATTCTGGGCTGCCGACGCGCCGCCGGAATAATGACCGTGCGGCGGAAAGGTATGATTATCAATATTTCCAGCGTATGCGCCCTTTATGCCTGGCCAGGTTGGAGTGTTTATACGGCGGCCAAGGCGGGACTGGCAAAATTCAGCCACGGACTTTACACGGAACTCCGTCCGCATGGAGTGCGCGTGTGCTGTCTGACACCTTCATGGGGGCAAACTTCTTTTAACAAGACCGCTAATATTTCCGGAGCATCAGAGGATCCCGAATTGAGCAGGAAGTGCATTTCACCGGATGAATTGGGAATTCTGGTAAAACAAATCATCGAGGTGCCTGACCATCTTGCGATTCTGGATATCAGCATACTGCCGATGATTCAGGATATATCACCAATGTAGTAAATATTAATATTTTGCTGAACTTCTGCAATTACGGAGGATATGAAATGATGGACGGAATTTGGATTGAGGCAGAGTCTTTTGATACACTTGGCGGCTGGGTAATTGATCAGCAGTCAATGGAGCAGATGGGGTCTGCATATATCATGGCGCACGGCATGGGCATACCCGTGCAGGACGCCGAAACACTTTGTAGCATTCCTGAATCCGGTCGATGGACGGTCTGGGTTCGCACCCGCGATTGGACGGCGCCCTGGAAGCGTGGTACGTCGGGCGGTCGCTTCAAGATCAAGATTAATGGTAAGTTTCTGCCGAAGACATTAGGGACAAACGGTGTCCGGTGGGGTTGGCAAAAAGCAGGGACGGCAGCTTTTGAAAAAGGTGAAGTTAAAATCGCTTTGCATGACATGACCGGCTTCAATGGCCGCTGTGATGCGCTTTATTTGACGATGAAGCCGAACGAAGTGCCCGAGAATGACAAGCATAGGCTTGCCAATCTTCGGAGAAAGCTCCTGGATATCGTCTGCAAGGAAGAGCCCGTCGAATATGATTTAGCTGTTGTCGGTGGAGGAATAGCCGGTATTTCCACGGCGATAGCCGCAATGCGGACGGGTTCGAGAGTTGTCCTGATTCAGGACCGGCCCATCCTGGGAGGTTGTAACAGTTCGGAGATCCGCGTCGGTCTGGGCGGATTCGCCCATGTGGAACCGTATCCCAACTTGGGGAACGTTGTCACAGAAATTGCCCCCATTATGGGCGGCCCCGGGACTTATCCTGCGGAAATGTATGAAGACGAACGTAAAAATAATATTTTTAAATTGCATTCCGATAGTCAATATAGACTTGTCTTGAACGAGCGTGTTATAGCTGTAGAGAAAGACAAAAACGATGGACAGATAATTGATGTCATTATTGTCCGCAATGTGCGTACGGGAACCGAGACCCGTTACCGGGCCAGGTTATTCGCAGACTGTACAGGTGATGCCGTCATTGCAAGAATGATGGGGGCGGAAGTGATGTACGGGCGCGAATCCCGGACGTTTTTCAACGAATCTCTCGCTCCGGAAAAAGGCGATAATCAGGTAATGGGGCTTTCGGTTCTATGGTATTCAAAAAAAGAGAACAAACCGACGACATTCCCCGATATTGACTGGGGTATTGTCTTCAATGAGGAAACCGCTTACTATATCCGGGGTGGCGACTGGGAATGGGAGACCGGACAGTACCGCAACCAGGCCGAAGAAACGGAGTACATCCGCGATTATGGATTGATGGTTACTTATGCCAACTGGTCTTACTTGAAAAACCATTCGCGACGGAAAGCAGAATGGGCTAATGACACCATCGTATGGGTTTCTCCAATAGGCGGCAAGCGTGAAAGCTACCGTGTTGTTGGGGACTATGTATTGAATCAGAACGACATCGAAAATCATATCATTTATCCCGATGCGACAGGTGCGATTACATGGAATATCGATCTTCACTTTCCTGATCCGGAAAATGAAGCCAAGTTTAAAGAGCCGTTCCGATCCTGCGCCTATCATCGAGGGATAGTCAAACCCTATCCTGTGCCATATCGCTGCCTCTACTCCAAGGATGTGAAGAATCTCTTTCTCGGTGGTCGCCATATAAGCATGTCGCATGTCGCGTTCGCCAGCGTACGTGTGCAGCGCACACTGGGCATACTCGGGGAAGTTATCGGCATGGCCGCAAGCATTTGCGCAAAGGAAAACGTCCATCCCAGGGACATTTATGAGAAGCATTTTGAAAAACTCAAAGGCATGATGGAAATAGGCGTGATGAGCCCAGCCTATCACGCATATGGATGCGATGCTTCTGAATCGTATCATTTCAAAGATATTGGTTTTGTCAATATCACTCCGCAGTCCGTATCTAACGCCAATCAGCTTGATGACCCAGTACTGAAGCGGCGAGTCAAGGCATTGAAAGTTCAGCACAAACATGGGCGTCCAGGTCTTTGAGCGATGCTTTATTTTATTTTTCCCTTGACATGTTTCATTATTAATGATACGTTATTTCAACATTAATGAAACCGGGGGGGCAATATGATTCAGTCACTGGAAAGAGCGTTTGATATTTTAGAGTTGCTGGACTGTGCCGGGCCTGCTGGAATGGGTCTTCAGGATATTGGACGTGAGGTTGGGTTAAAGCTTCCAACTGTACACAACATGCTTAAAACAATGACTTTCCTTGGTTATGTAACTCAGGATTCAAGCTCAGCAAAGTACCGCACTGGCGATAAGTTGCGTGCGTTGGGGATGCAACTTGAAACTAAACGGGCCTTTTCTGAAGTAGCTGAACCGCTGGCACGGAGATTAAACAAAGACGTAAACGAAACTGTAACAGTTACGCTCTATGCCAACCGTACCTGGCATACACTGTTTCAGATTTACAGCGAGCAGGAACTGAGTGTGCGGGCTTCCTTGCCGGTAAACAAAAACCTATTTATAAGCGCTACCGGCAGGTGTATTTTAAGCGGACTGCCCAAAGGAGAGCTCGAAAAATATCTGAATACATCGGGAATGCCCCGAGAGGATTGGGACAATATTAATGATTTTGCGCATCTCAGGCAAGCTCTTGATAAAATAAAAGAACGCGGCTATGAAATATACAGAAGAAGGGGATCTCTTGGAATAGGCGTTCCTCTGCGTCTCGTAAAAAGAGGAATTGACGCTGCGATTGGCATATATATGCCGGAAAGCCGCTTCGAAGGCAAACACGGGGATGCCGTAATAAACGCCCTGCAAAACACAGCCGAAGAAATCCGCACCATCATGGAAAAATAAAATCCGGGAAAAGATTTTTAATGAACGCTAATAGAGTTATTGAACGTTATAAATCTGAACTTCTGGAATATGTAACGCCATTCTGGGAAAATAATTGCGTGGACACTGAATTCGGGGGATATTATTCTCTTCTCGACCGTGAAGGCAAACCTTTTAGCACAGACAAATATATGTGGATGCAATGGCGGATAGTTTATATGTTCGCTATTATGTACAAAACTGAGTATTCTCGTCCTGAATGGCTTGATATCGCTGAAAAAGGTTTTGATTTTTTGACCAAATATGGGAAAAAAACTGATGGCGGATACTATTTTGCCCTGAACAGGGAGGGGGTGCCTTTGCAGGAGGACTGCGGACAGTATACCATCTTCTCTGAAAGTTTTACAGCTCTCGGATCAGCCGCCCTATATAAGGCAACGGGAAATGAGAAATACAAAAATGAATCCCTTGCCGCGGCGAATATTTTCAAGCGCAATATTGAACGCTCAGTGGAAACTAAACTTGCCGGACAAACCAGACGTCGTACCTTCGGACATTACATGATATTAATCAATTTGTCCTATGTCATGAATGAATGTTTAGACACTGATGAATACAGTAGTGATATTGATTCATCCATTGAATCGGTCAGAGAATTCTGGAATGAAGATCTGGGATTGATGTTTGAAAACATAAATATTGACGGTTCCTTTGACCTGGAATCCTGCGACGGACGTCTGATAAATCCGGGTCATGCGCTTGAGGCTATGTGGTTTATCATGCAGTATGCCGAGAAGAAAAAGGACACAGCACTGATGAAAGAAATCTGCATGCTGACTTCCAAAATTCTGGAATACGGATGGGACAAGGAATACGGCGGTGTTTATTACTTTAAAGATGCCCTTGACAGGCCGTTGCTTGAACCTAAAACCTGCTTGAAAATATGGTGGTCAAACAATGAAGCTGCTATAGCCGCGCTGTATGCCTTTAAACTTACAGGAGATCACAAATTTTATAACTGGTTTCTAAAGATTGATGAATGGAACTGGAAAAGTTTTCGCGATCCAGAGTTTCCCGAATGGTTTGCTTATACGGACCGCTCCGGCAAGCCGTGCCATTTTTTTAAAGGCAGCAACTGGAAGTCTTTTTTCCATCTTCCGCGTTATCTCTTGAATTCAATACAGCTTTTGGAAGCTGTGAATAAATAACAATTAAAAGGATAAAACAAATGGATTCCATGAATTTGACCTGCAACCCGGAACTCGACATAATATTTGTCCCGTTCAGCCCCATTTCCGAAACTGATAAATTTGAAGTCAGGGTTCAGATAATGAACTCAGGAGATGAGTCTGAAATTGATATTGAAATCTATCTCGATGAAGCTTCAGAGTCTAATCTTTCATGGAGAGGAAAGGCCTTCGCGCAGAAAGGACGGTATGCCTTTGCACAATGTTTTCCAAATATTATTGGCAAATCAGGACAACATAAAATAATGGTCAGATTCTCGAAAGACGGGAAAAATCGGCAGACTGTCAGCAAGGAATTCGAGGTAAGAACACATGCGCAAAACCTTATCGAAGGTTCTTTTATTATGTTCGGCCCGCCTGCCGGCAGGAAACCATGTTCACCATTTTACAATGTAAGAGAATTGACGGACGAACAGTGGAAAGAACAGATTGATTCTTTTAATGAGCTCGGATTCAAAATGATTGTTCCAATGGCGACAGTACAGCTGGAAACCGTTTTGAATTTTAATGACTCGGATGGTGATAAATTAATGAAAGCCCACTATCCGTCGAAAATTTATCCGAAATCAGGAATAAAAGCCCATGACCCTGTAAAGGCGATATTCGAAACAGCCGAAAAAAACGGGCAAAAGATTCTTTTACCTTTCGGGTGTAATTACAGAATTTGCAAACACAGATTGGAAATTATGCGGGAACTTTGGGGGCGCTATGGACATTATAAATCTTTTTACGGCTGGTATCAGCCCTATGAAGTTCCTTTTCACTTATCAGGAGAGCTTTTTGCGACTTTTCTGAAATTGCTTGAAGAGGATAAAAAACTGATAAATGAGATTTCTCCGGCAAAGCCTCTGATGGTCTCAGTTCTTTGCGGACAGGATGCCATAAACGACGCGGTAAGCATGATGCTGTCCAATGGTATGTGTAAAGCCGATATCATAACCCCCATGGATATGGTCGGCATGACAGGGCGTCCCGAGCAGTTAAAGATTAACTCACGTACTTTTTCCGTTTTGAGAGATGCTCTGAAAACAACAGCCATTCATCTATGGGGTAATTGTGAATCTTTTGATCTCACCCCGACTCCTATCATCCCCAGATATAAAAATGGCGGTTTCGACGGTAAATCAGGTTTTATTCAGCAGATAGAAACCTTAAGGCCGTATTCTGAAAAACTTGTAACATTCATGGCTACAGGCATGTTTGCAAAACCCGGTCTGGAACCGGTTATAGGCGGAGAAAAGGCAGCGGAGCAATATCGACGCTATAAAGACTATATGCAAAAGCCGCGTCCAGTCTATAAAAATATTGCCCGGGGACATCCATACACGAAGTCACAAATACCTGATTTCCCGGATAATACTTTGCGTCTGCTGATCGATCCAAACCGCTACGGCTACATTCCTGATGAGAATAATTCATCGACAGATGGATATATAGCAGGAGGACGCTATGGAGGACGCTATGTGGACGCTAGCAAAATCTATGGTTATATCCTGAATGAAAGTAAAAAGTCCATAGATATAGAAGTTCTGTTTGACTTTGAAGCTCCTCAGCCAATCGATATGATCAGGGTTTCGGAATCTCCTCTGTCTCCTCATGCCGGTTTAGGAACTAACGACCCTGACGCTTCGCCGGATTATGTTAGCGTTGAAACCGGCAACACGTTGAACGGAATGACCGAACATGGCAGACTTGACGCATTTGTAAACGGCTGGGCAAAAATATTATTTCCATCAACTGCAAAAAAGAGATTTGTGAAGTTAATTTTCCATAAGGAAATAAAAGCGAATTATCCCGACGGGTCACTGCTTCTGATAAATGAAATAGAGATTTGCAAAAAATACCAGTAGTCGATGAAAGTATTATGTGATTTGGCCGCGGCAGCCCCCATTTCAAGAACAACTTTCCTAAAAGATAAGTTGTTTTTCTTCTCTTCTTTCTTTTCTTCTGTCTTTGAGCGGAGAGGATTTCGATCTCCGAAGGAGACCCCGACGCTCATCCCGTTGGATTCCATGTCTTTCCTCTTCCTCATGCAACCCTCACTCCCCTGTATATTTCCATAGGAGTCATATATTCCAGGGCCTCATGTACCCGGGTGATTCTTCATGAAACTCCAATGCGTTTGATTTGTTCTACATTCATATTATATTCATTCATGGTTAATTTGTGAATGCACTTACAGTAAAAAGGCATATGCTTTTATGACTATTGGCAGCGACATTCGATACGTTAAGGCTTTCCCGCGGATAGCGCGTCAGGGACGTTAAAGTCGGATTTCCCGAGTACCTGTCCAACTTCAATTGCATCTTACATCTTCCTTATGAAAGCGCTATTTATTCCTTGATTAAAACAACTATTTGACTTTTATCCACTGCTTTTGTGTTTTTAAAGCTTCGATACCTGATGCCACAATTGCAGCAATCTCTATGGTTTCTTCACGCTTTACAGGAGAAATCCTGCTGGAGAAAAATTCCAGCATTGCATTTATGAGATTAGGAAAGTAATCCGACATCTTATCCAGGGCAAGAGTATTATTCTCGCCGCAGGCGGAGACGGCGAAAGGGATTCCAGGATTCAATGTGATTGTCGCACGTCTATCGTCATCATAGTCTATTACCATATGGTTTGTCGTCTGATTTCCACACTGCATTACATGCTTTGCGCCGATCCCCATCAGAGAGACAATCATTTCCACCTGATGTATGCTGTATTCTTCAAAACTGCGCCCACCACCGCGAGCACCCGCAAATAATACTTTCTGATTAAGGAAAACATCGTTTTTCGCATTTAGAATTTCTGTTCCAAAGCGCAAAGCGGAAGATGACATGAGAGGAGTATCAAACTTATCCGCCAATTCAAAAAGCCTTTCAGCTGTAGCTCTATCCGGAGCGAAGGGCTTGTCAATATACACAGGCTTGCCGCTGCGCAGGGGTATTTGAGCCAAATGTTCGTGTACCTCCGGATTTGATGGAGCCAAAATGCAAATGACATCACAGTTTTCAACCACCTGTTCTATGCTTTTCCCCGCCGTTATTCCCATTGCCTGACACCACTCATTCAGAGGCTTGCCGCCAGCCGGGGCTTGCTCCCAGGCAAGCGAAACCTCAAACTCACTGCTGAGATTCGAGGTTTTGAACCAATTCGGATAATTGTTGGCATGCCATTCATCGATAAACAAATCAATAAAACCAATCTTCTTTTTCATTTTCACCATACCTTTATGTTTTAAATTTGCCTATTGTTTGATATTCACCTTCCGCCCAGTCCTGCTGGATTCATACGCAGCCAATACTAACCGCAAAGTATTAATTCCGCTCTCAACCCCCGGTGTGAAAGCTTCTTTTGAATCAAGATGGCTTGTAAAGTATTTCATCTCGTTTACCCATGCCGATGCGCTTGGCTTATGAATGAGGACAGTCTCGACCATGCTGGAGCTGCCATCCGGCGCGTTCCGTCCTTTAATCGCAGTAGCTTTGTTCTTGCCATAGTCACAGAATATCACACCGTTATCGCCCATTATTTCTATGCCTGTAAAACCCGAAGGAGATGTCCAACCGCATTCGATATAGCCTAGGCATTTATCCTCGAATTCCATCACCGCCACAACATTGTCATCAACAGGAATATCTTTCCTCAGTGTTGCGACCTGTGCGTATATGCTTTGAACTGGAGATATAAACCACTGAACTATGTCAAATGCATGCACCGCCATATCCATCAATGCGCCACCGCCAGCCAATTCAGGCTTATAGAACCAATCTGTCTTGGCCCACCCCGGTATCGGGCCGCAATGTGCAAAACGAACCCTAATCATATAAGGTTTCCCGATTTCTCCTGCCTCAACAGCTGCCTTGGCCGCTATATTGAGTTCATTGAAACGGTGAGAGAACCCGACCATTACACGGCGTTTATATTCCCGCGCTGTTTTTAAAATCGCATCAGCTTCATCCATATTCAAGGCTATTGGTTTTTCAAGGAGCAAATCTGCCCCGGCTTTCATGCAGGCGATTGCGATTTCAGCATGGAATTTGTTCGGCGTGCAAATCGAAACAACATCCAGTTTTTCCTTTGCCAGCATATCCTTGCAGCAACAGTACTCGCTTGTGAATTTCCATCCTCTATCCCTTACCATCCTGAGGCATTTTTCTTCCGGATCGGCGACGGCCCCCAACTCACAGTTGCTGGCGGCAATATAGCCGGGGATGTGGCATGCCTGTGCAATTGCACCTGCTCCTATAACTCCAATTTTATATTTCTTCATGGTGGCTCCTCTCCTTAAAGTTTGTGTTCAATTATCTTATGCCTGAGAAACTCGCAGGCTTTCCATATGTCCTTGTCAGGATTCTCTCCGACTTCCCTCTCAATTGTCAGGAAGCCGTCAAATCCGATTTCTTTCAGCGCCTTAAGATAGGCGTCCCAGTTAACCGTACCCTCACCAAGAGGAAGTTCGGCAAAAAGATCTCCGGTTTCAGCGACTAGATTCTCAAATCCTCCTTCTGCAAAGGCATCATAGACTTTTACCGGATCGCAATCCCGATAGTGCACACCGTCTTTCGCATGGGTATGTACGATATAATCCCCGAGCGTACGCACTGCATGTACAGGATCTTCATTTAATATCATTATCAGATTTGCCGGATCCAAGTTTACACCGAGACCTTTTGTTCCCGCATCGCATAAAAACTGTTTAAGCACTCTTGAAGACTCCGGACCTGTTTCTATGGCAACTACAACATTATTGTCTTTCGCATAAGCGCCGAGTTCCCGCAATGCCGCAAGCATGGTCTTGTAGATTTCATTGTCCTGGGATGATGGAATTACTCCGACATGCATCGTAACCACATTGCATCCAAGTTGTCTTGTCACATCTATGATCCGCATGCAGGTTTTTACGCGTCGTGGATTATCTCTGGCGACCTGGAATCCATGCCCTCCGAGGTCACCGCAGATTGCGGATATGCCTAATCCACAAGCGGCACAGTGTGCTTTCAGTTCAACACATTGCCGTTCGTCCATCATCAGGAGATCATAGTTCGCGCTACTGGCATATAACTGCACGCCTTCCGCTCCCAACTCCGAAGACCTCTTTATACTCTCATAAAGCGGTCTTTTCAAACTATCAGATATCACTCCAATCTTCATGCCGTATTCATCCTCCGTAAAACTGAATTTTACGCCGTATCCCTTATCACCAGCGACGGCGGAATCGCCTCACTCCCTTCATTTTTCCCATAAATCATGCTTACTAGCTTCTCCACCGCCCTCATCCCTTCAATCTTGAAATTTTGGCGAACAGTCGAAAGAGGGGGTTCGCTGTATTTGCATGATTCAAGATCATCATATCCAATAAGCAGAACATCCTTGCCGGGTTTTATTTTCATCTTCTTTAGAACTGACAGTATGGCAAACGCATTCACGTCTGTGTTTGCAAAAATTCCGGCTGGCCTGGACTTGCTCTTGAAATTACCTGTGAACGTCTTTTCGAAATCAGATATCTTGAACGGGATAGAAGATTCCCCTTTCTCATTCAATGCGCTGTTGAATCCCTCCGAGCGCTTCACGTATATGCTTTCCTCGGCGAAATAGGTTCCGCATTTCCTTGATATCAACCTTTCAGCAGCAAGGCATCCTCCACTGAAATCATCATTATAGATTACAGGTATGTCCTTGAAGCCCTGATAACTGTTGAGAATTATTACGCATCCGCCTTTTGCGCGATAGTCCCGCAGGAGTCCAGCAATTTGAACATGTGTCGACGGATCAAAGGGATAGGTTATTATTCCAGATTTAGAAGCGGCTGCCCTGTCGATGAATTTTGCATACTCAGCATACGAAATACCAAAATGGAAACTCAGGGGGAAATCCAGCCCGGAAGCTTTCTGCGATATCCCGAACATAAGATCTGCAACAAGCCGGTTCGGGATTTCCGGAATGAACACCCCTATCGTTGAATTCCTGCCACGTTTCAGGAACTCCGCCATCCTGTTGCGCTGATATCCCATTTCCCTGGACACCAGCTTTATTTCCCGGCGCAACTCCTTTGAAATATAGGCGTTCTTGTCAGGCTTGGGGTTGAGCGTCCGCGATACAACTGATATCGAAACCCCTGCCTTTTCAGCGATATCCTTGAGTCTGACCATGGTATTTCCTTCTTGTAATGACCTGCGCATTTTATTCGACAAACGTTTGTCGATATCCTTATTATATTTCAGTCCCGCACTATGTCAAATCACTTTTCATGAAATATTGAAACTTTTCCCTTGTAGCGCAGAAGTTAGGAAGTACTCCAAGGGAACTTATGTCAGAAACATCTGCTATCACATGAGAAACCGTTTTATCTATAGGTAGGCTTTCAAGCCTGCGCCTTATTCCAAATTACGAGCAGGAAGCCATATTCTGGAAACCGGTTGTGGCGTTGGCGCTCAGCGTTAACCTTCCGAAAAACAATCCTGATGTCTCGATTACTTCTTCTGTTGATATATCCGACATCTCCATTATAGACGCCAGGAGAAAAGCAATGGAAGAGGGATTGACCAATGTACAATTTTAACAGGGGATATCTTTAATTTGCGCTATGTCCATAACTCATTCGACCTCACTTTCACATGCTTCGTACTGGAACACTTCCCGCGCCCCGCAGAGGTGTTGAAGATTTTGAAAAATCATTTGAGATCTAGCGGAACAATCACGGTCATTGAAGGAGATCATGTATCCGTCTTTTTTTATCCTCGCAGCGAAGCTGCCCACCGGAAAATTCAGCATTTATTACAGTAATGATATTAGCATGTTCCATCATCGATAATAACCTAATGCTATCTGTTATATACTATAAGGATAACTTTGCCAAGAGTGTTGAATTTGACATTATTTAATATATTGTGACATATGACGCTCTGGTTGACACATTTTGTAACGGTCAGGCCTATGGCATCGTTGCCAAGGCTCAGCGCAGTCTCCTGCGAGAGATATGACACCCCTTCCTATCGTTTCGAAGGAAGGCTGAGGAAGGCCGAGAGGCTCATGGTATTCCAGTACACCCTTTCCGGAGAAGGGCGTTTTATAGACGACAGGGGCATGCATCGGGTCACGCCCGGCAAGGGGTTCCTATGCGAAGTCTACAATACAACCGCTTCATATTTCTATCCTCCCGGCTCGGTAAGACCATGGGAATTCATATTTATCACCTTCTGCGGTGCCGCTGCCACCGGAATTGTGAAGGACATCGTACAAAGACACGGTTCCATTTTCGAACTCGATCCAGAATGCAAGCTGATGAAGCATCTCAAGGCATTCAGCGTGTATGACAGAACATCTGTCAGGATATCATCGTCAGCCGGAGCTTCCCTGGTCTTCGAACTGCTGATGACGCTGGATGGATCCAAGGAGTCTGCGGTCGCAAAGTCGTCCTCAAACCGGATCGTGTCTGAAGCCTGTACTATGATCGACGATGGGATCGCTAGCGGAATTTCCGTGACAAGCCTTGCCAGAAAAATGACCATCTCACGTGAACATTTGACACGGCTCTTCAAGGCTGAGCTAGGACAGACGCCACACAAGTACATTGCACGGCACAAGATACGTCTTGCATGTCGACTCCTTAAGGATTCCAACCTGAGCGGAAAGGTCATATGTGAACGCATCGGCGGAATCACACACCAGCATTTTGTCCGCATGTTCAAAAATGAGTTCAAAATGACCCCCAGCCAGTTCAAGAAGACAGGCGTAATCCCGATGTGGTAATTTCGACAAAGTTTGCTGCCGGAAAAGAGTTCCTCATGTCGCTCCTGGAAGTTCGACTTCCAAGAGGGGATCACTTCCAGGCAGCCACCGCCAGACACGACCTCCTTTCGCAAAGAGCAACACTGTCGTGGCGTAATCAATTCATGATCCGTACCGGATAGCGGCTCAGCATTTTTGCGATTCCGGGAATGCGCGCTAGTGAAACGCCATGCGGCATCGTGTCCGGCGCGCCAATCGCCGCGTATTTACTCCGCGCAAGATCATGGCACGCCAGAAGTCGCACCCGGACCGGCCCATTTCGGAACCTCGCAAAGAACTCTCCGGCTTTCCGAATATCCTCTTCCGAATCGTTCCAGCCGGGCATGAGCGGCATTCGGATTTCTAGAGAAATTCCCTGCGCATCCAATTTTCGCAGATTTTCCAAAATTACTCCATTTGCCGAACCGGTACATTTTCGATGGACTTCCGGATCAATGCCCTTCACATCGAAAAGAACCAGATCCGTCCACGGCAAAACCCGTTCGAAATTTCGCCACGAAACATTTCCACACGTATCGAGAGCGGTATGAATGCCGCTCTCGTGAAGTTTCCGAAACAGCTCCGCGCAGAACTCCGGCTGGAGCAGAGGCTCTCCGCCGGAAAGCGTCACCCCACCGCCCGACGTTTCATAGAACATCCGGTCAGCCGTCAGAATCCGGAACGCCTCCGCCACTGTGATTTTCTGTCCGCAAATCTGCAACGCGCCAGAAGGACATGCCTCCGCGCATTTTCCACAGGCCGTACATCCCGCCCGATCCATGCAATGAATCCCGTTTTCGATCCGGTGCCGGGGACATACCTCCGCGCATTTTCCGCAGAGAATACACCGTGACGCGGTCAGCTCCAGTTCCGGTTCCCGATGGATCGTTTCGGGGTTGTGGCACCAGATGCACCGCAACGGGCAGCCCTTTAGAAACAATGTCGTCCGGATTCCCGGACCGTCATGTACCGCAAACGGTTTGATATCTGTATAAATCCCTTCCGTTTCCATGTTCAGACACCCCTTCCGCTTGCTTCCGCTTGCACCAAATAGCTTTCCTGTTCGCTGCGGCTGAGATTGTTCCAGATGACGTTCCACCCGCAGACGCGGACTTGCAAATCCCGGTATTTTTCCGGATGCGCTTGCGCCTCCTTCAGCGTTGCGATACTGAATACATTGAAATGGATCGCATGTCCGTCGTGAAGGATGTATGTCAGCATCAATGCTCGCATAGCGTTGAGCCCGTCAGCCCCTGATACCGCCGAGGGATGCAGCATCACGTCGAGCGGAAAATCGCCCATGAAATGCGTGGTGTCCAGCTTGAGCACCGACCGGATCGTCGCCGTGACCCCATTCCGGTTGGAACCCGGCTGGACGGAGATGTTCTTGGAAAACTCTTCGCCGCTTCGGCGGCCGTCCGGTGTGGCTGGTGCAACCTGTCCCTGAGTAACAAAATTGAACGCGGAGTGCAGCGCCGTGGTATAGAATCCGCCGCGTCCATTCCGGCGACCATTAATTCGCATCACTGCGGTTTCGACCAGTTCCTGCATGATACGATCCGGCATCTCCCGGTCATTGCCGAATTTATCCGGATCGTTCAGAATCAGCGTATGAAGTTCCTCGTACCCTTTCCAGTCGGCATCGAGCGCATTTCGGAACTCTTCCAGCGTGATTCGGTTCGTCTCGTACACGTATTTCCGGATCATTGCAAGGG